>Ga0123354_10000425_pt1 | contig 41151 bp, 39 predicted proteins | sample TergutLab28metaG_2_FD_97872 | JGI IMG/M metagenome (GOLD analysis project Ga0123354, IMG submission 97872) | Labiotermes labralis P4 segment gut microbial communities from Petit-Saut dam, French Guiana - Lab288 P4 | ecosystem: Host-associated > Arthropoda: Insects > Digestive system > Gut ... | reverse complement strand
GGTGTTAGAGTGTGTAGAGTGTACGGTACGCTTGGTGTGGCCGTGCTAAAGTCTACATTACTGTTGGCAGTATTCGCATTATTGGGGCTTAGAGTGGTAGGGATGTAGAGGGGGTAAACTAGGCTATCAGAGGCATCGGTGGGGCTAGGTATCACCGACGCATTCGACATATTGAGTATAAAAACGGAACCACTGGTAATAGAGACCTTATTCAAAATTGGATTTTGCCCTTCATTAGCACCGTCAGATTGATAATTTGTCGCTAAAATGTTAGATGAATAGACAAAACCACCAGAGATATTAACTAACCCACCAGATATACTATCGGCAATTACTGTGCCACCAGTGATATCAACCTCATTAAGTGTGAAACCGTAGCCAGCTCCAATATCATAACCTTGGATAGAATTAGATCCATCAGCATAAACAAACGCATTACCACTAATAACCACCTTGCCAGTGTTGCCAGCCCCAGGGTATGCTGAATCACAAAATGCGCATTCACCGGTGCCGATACCGGCGCCAAAACTATTATAACCAGCGCTAGGATTGCCAGGCAAAACAATAGCACTTACTCGTGCATTGTCTGTAATAGTTATGGTGCCTGCAAAATTATAACTATCCTGGCCACCACCACCAATACCACCAGACATACCGCTGGCATTAACTTGCACATTACCGCCAATCGTAATATTGCCAAACTGCGAAACACCACTGCCACCAATACCAGAATCACGACCCGATGAAGCATTGAGTACCCCACCATTACCACTAGTAATCATGATCGAGTTACCAGAGTCGACACCAATGCCAGCCGATGTACTACTACTAAACGTGTTGACTCCATTAACGGTTAAATCAACACCAGCGCCATTTTGTAATTGTAACGGAGAGTAAGCGCCCAATTGTGTTAGCGTGACTCCCTGCATATAAATATTTAGCGCGCCATCTGAATATGAAGTGCAGCCAGCTCCGTCAACCACTATATTATAATTGCCAGTACCAGCCAGCAAATTAATGCCCCAGCCGGGGTAACCATCACCTAACCAATAGCCAGCACCGTTATAAGAAGCGGCCGTGCCAGTTAGGCCAGAGATGTCAAAAAAATAGCAATCACCACCGGTATTATCACTGCCATTGTTTAGTGTAATGGTTATAGTACCAGTCTGAGTGTTAGGGATATCAATGAAGTCACTAGGGGCTGCATGGGCTAGCGGAGCTAAGCGGACTACAGCAAAGACTGCCAAAGCTATAATAGCTGGTAAACTAATCTGTAATAACTGCAATTTTTTTGGTAAACGCAAGAGTATCTGGTACTTTCTCTCGCAGGTTTTATTTTTAACTCCTGTTACTAATTATACAGTAGTACCCCCCCCCCTAATGCAAGTTTCGTGCAAGTTTTTAAGCTTTTTCTAAAGAAATCGTGATGTTTTGGCCATCAACCTGGGCTATTTCGTCATGGGCGAAGTTACCATCAGCTACTACTTCTGTGGCTAAAGTTTCGGCTGCTACTAATTGCTGCCATTCTTGGTTTAGTTTTACACTTAACGAGAGTTTTATACGATCATCAACATTTAGGCCAGCGTTTTTGCGGGTATTTTGGACAAAGCGGATTAGTTCGCGTACGAAGCCCTCTTGGCGTAATTCTTTAGTTAATGTCTTATTGACACTAACTGGCGATTTGGCGCTAAACTTTACAGTTTTCACATTCACCTCTTCGGCAATAATCTGTTCGTAAAAATCATCTAGTTTATCGCCACCATAAATCAATTGGCTGAGTGGTTGGCGAACTTTAATTTGACCAAAACTATCTTCGCGTTCCATCCTAAGTGCCAGGCCTTTTTCGATTATTTCACGCGCCCTAGTCATACTGTCTAGCACCGGCTGATCAACAGTAGTGTTAGTTGGCCAATCGAGCAGATGAACTGATTCCCCATCAGTCAAAAGTTGGTATAGTTCTTCGGCCAAAAATGGTGTAAACGGTGCAAGTAACACGGCCAGTTTTACCAGTACGTAATGTAGGGTACGGTAGGCCTGCGCTTTATCGGTATCGTCTTCGCTCTTCCAGAAACGGCGGCGGCTACGACGGACATACCAATTACTAGCGTCATCGATAAGCGGCACAATAGCGCTCATGGCATCTGGAATGTTGTAAACATCCATATAGTTTGTTAAGTGTTTTGTTAGCTGGTGAACACGGGAAATAATCCATTTATCTAGGGGCGATTGAACATCGGTTGGGTTAAGCGTAAATGATTTTTTATCGTCAAATTCCCAGCCATCCACCTGCGCGTACATGGTAAAGAAATCATACATATTCCACACCATGGCAAGTTTGCGGGCTATGTCGCCAACTTCTTTATCTTTTAGCGCAAAATCTTCGCCAGAAAGTAACGGGCTAGACAGCAACAGAAAACGTAGCGAATCGGCACTAAATTTGTCCATTAACTCGTTTGGATCGGTGTAATTACCAAACGATTTGCTCATTTTGCGGCCATCTTCACCAGCAATAGTGCCTGTTACGATGCAGTTTTTAAAGGCGTTTTTACCGAACAGCGCGGTATTTACGACATGCAAGTAGTAGAACCAAGCACGCACTTGCGGCGTGTATTCAGATATAAAATCGGCTGGGTAGTTAGCTTCGAACTTAGCTTTGTTTTCGAATGGATAGTGCTGCTGCGCAAATGGCATACTGCCACTTTCGAACCAACAATCTAGTACTTTATCGATGCGCTTAAAATGCTCTATTTTGTCATCTTGAACTTGTTTCAGGATCTTAGAGTCATTCCATGTTGGTTTACTATCCGCAAGTGTGAACTTAACACTATCCACCCACGGCCGGTGATAATCCTCTAGCTCTTTACCACTAAGTTCTTTCAGTTCGGCGTAGCTACCGACAACTTTGATAGTACCTTTATCCGACTTCCACACCGGCATAGCTGTCGCCCAAAAACGATCGCGGCTTAAATTCCAATCTGGTGCTTGCTGCACGTTTTTGGCAAACCGGCCATGTTTAATATGTTCTGGAAACCAATAAATATTTTCGTTTTGTTCTAATAATAGCGGCTTTTGCCCCTGTATATCAAAAAACCAGCTTGGGATAGCGCGGTACATAATGCGTTGACCACTCCTAGGGTTAAATGGATATTCATGTTGGATATATTCAACTTTCCACACAATGCCAGCTTTGTTTAGACCTTTGGCAATATCTTTATTGGCATCCCAAACTTCGAGCGGTTCATTCGCGTCGCGCCACGGCATAAATTTATATAACTGCTCTGCCACCTCTGGAAAATAATAGCCGTTGTCATCTAAAATATGCAACCGCGGTATGTTATTTTGTTGAGCCAGTTCAAAATCTTCTTCACCATAAATCGGCGCCAAGTGCACAATACCAGTGCCAGATTCGGCGCTAACATAATCAGCCGGCCAAACCTTATGCACATTCGCCCGCGCCGTGTCATCCTGAACTTGTTTTAGGATCCAATCCTTTTGGTCTAACATTAATGGTTCGTATCCTAGTCCGACCAAATCGCTACCCTTTACATCATCAAAAACCACTTCATAGTCGAGCGGCTGGTGCTTATCATCCACTAAAACCTTATCGATTAAATCTTTGGCAATAATGAGAATTTCATCATTCAGCTTTACTTCCCAATAACTCATATCAGAGTTTACGGCTAATGCTGTATTGCCCGGTAGAGTCCATGGCGTGGTTGTCCAGGCCAGCAAATAAGTATTTTCGTGCGTTTCCCACTCGTCATTATGATATTTCTGGCCGGGGATTAGTTTAAACTTAACGTATACGCTTGGGTCGGTGACAGTTTGGTAAGCGTCGTTGTCCATGGTTACTTCAGCTTTGCTAACTGGGGTAGCAAATTTAGTATCGTACATCAACACCCGTTCGCCTTCATAAATCAACCCTTTGTCGTACATAGTTTTGAAAGCCCACCAAACGCTTTCCATAAAATCTTTGTCCATGGTTTTATAGGCGCCTTTAAAATCAACCCAGCGACCAATACGATCTATATAACTTTCCCATAGCTCGCTGTTAGCCACCATGCTTTCGCGAGCCTTGGTAATGTAATCTTCCAGGCTAATTTTGGTGCCAATATCGCGCCGATCCACGATATTAAGCTGTTTTTCGACAAAGTTTTCAGCTGGCAAGCCATGGCAATCCCAACCCCAACGGCGTTCTACCCGCTTGCCTTTCATGGTTTGGTAGCGTGGCACACAGTCTTTAACAATACTGCTCAATAATGTGCCGTGGTGTGGTGCACCCGTTATAAATGGTGGGCCATCGTAAAATACAAAAGAATTATCGGCTGAGCGCTGTTGCACTGATTTTTCAAAAGTTTTGTTTTTCTTCCACGCATTAGCAATGTCTTTTTCGTATTCTATTGCTCTACGTCGTGTACCATATTTAAATTTCATTTTAACCAGTCACCTTTCAATTCCTTTATTACATCTAGTGGGTACAGTTCATTATTCTTTACTCGGTCGAGTAGTACATTCATCACTTTTAGCGGTAAGCGTAAATCATAATTATTTAATTCATCCAGCGAGACCCATTTAACATCTAATATTTCGTTTTTATCAAATTTTGGTTTACCCGATATTACTTCACCAATGAAATAGATAAGCAATGGCCAATAATTAGTTACACTAAAAACCGCCAATAAATTCTTGAGTTTAATATCATAGCCTGTTTCTTCTTTGGCTTCACGAATCGCCGCAGCCTGAATATGTTCGCCTTTTTCTAAATGGCCAGTTGGGACACACCATTGTTTATAACATTGTTCATGCTTACTATTTTGGGCTTCCTGAACCATTAAAATTTTGCCATCTTTAATTATGACTGTGCCGACAGCAATTTCCATTATAACTCCTTCTTGATTAAATCTAACAAATACGGAAACTTTGTGTAGCCAAATTCTGCGTTCAAGTGGCCTCCTCCTTGCACCAAGATCGGTTTCACGCCTAGTTTGCTAGCTAATTCTTTGGCTTGTATTGCTGACACGTACGGATCATCATCGCCACGTATCATCGTAATATGCCCAGCGGTTTTACGCACGTTTTGCCAGTCAAACGAATAATCCATAAACTCACGGTTGTGCGAATCAAAGAACTCATTGCCAGTGTCGCCCAGCCCGCCGCTTACAAAAAACGATGCCTTGACCGGTTCAGGGCGTGAATGACTTAAAACTTCGCACACCCAAACAGCGCCAAGTGAATGGCCAACTAAAATAGTATCTTTACCAAACATAAATGGAACTTGCTCTTGAGTGGCTTTGCACCACGAATTTACCGATTGATTCTCGGGTGTTGGTAGTTTTGGCACATACACTTCGTGGCCTAATTTTGTTAGCTCAGTTTTTAGCCATGGGAACCAATTACCTTCTGGCGATCCATCCGTACCGTGAAAAATTACAATTTTCATTCTGGTTCTCCTTCAATCTGCTTTAATATACCCCTAGATTCCAGATAATCTAAGAAAAATTCGCCATATTCTAACGATAGTTGGATCATTTGTTGCAACAACTCATCAATCGTGTCTGAGCCTTCAACGATGGCATCAATTTCTTCTTGCGGGATACCATAATCATTTTTATATTCCAAAGTAACACGAACTATTTCATCAAAAGTTGGCTCTGTTTCGTACACTTCTGGAGTTTGCTCTAATTCGCTGTGCTGCTCACTCATTTGATTCCTTTCTTAACACAAAAACCCGCCCTTATGTTGGAACCCGGGCGGGCGTTACCATCCAACTTCTGTTTTTCTTGTCATCCTGAACTTGTTTCAGGATCTAGAAAACTACAGCTCTTAATTAATCCTTAACGCAGATTCACGGCAGGTTCTACTTTTATAATGATTTCTTCCTGCGGCTTGTGGTTGATAGCCACTCAAACGCTTTAATACAGTTTAACATATGCCAGGTTATACCACCAACTTTAAGCAGTAATAACCGTGCCAACTTTACCGCTTAAAGATTCTACGGCTTTGTCTAACGATGTAATAATTGCTAGATTTTGTTTGTTATTTTTAACAAAATCAATCGCAGCCTGCACCTTGGGTAGCATACTACCTGGCGCAAATTGATTTTGACCTACGTAAGTTTCCATTTCGGCAATTGTCGCCCTAGTTATCGGTGTTTCGTCGGCTTTCTTGAAATTAATAACAGCGTGGTCTACATCGGTGAGCAACATTAAAATGCTAGCACCAACCGCCTCGGCTAATCTGGTAGCTGCAAAATCTTTGTCAATCACAGCATCGATACCAACTAAATCTGACCCTTTTTCAAATACTGGCACACCACCACCGCCAACCGCAATCGGCATGATACCTTGGGTTATTAATGTCGTTAGGACACTATCTTCTACTATTTTAACAGGCCGTGGTGATGGCACTACACGACGCCAGCCACGACCAGCATCTTCTTGCACTGTCCAGCCACGTGTTTGTGCCAGTTTTTTGGCTTTAGCTTCGGTATAGAATTCCCCGACTGGTTTGCTGGGCTTTTTAAAAGCCGGGTCGTTCTTGAGTACAACTACTTGCGTAACCACTGTTGCTACATCCTTTTTAATGCCTTGCGCTCTAAGCTCGTTGTCTATGGCTTGTTGTAACCAATAGCCAATTTGTCCTTGGCTCATAGCAACGTTTGTTTCTAACGGCATGATAGCATTGGTTGGTGAAGCCGAGGCTTCTTCACCTAGCATAATATCACCAACCTGTGGACCATTACCATGTGTAATAGCTAGTTCGTGTCCTAATAACACTAATCCAACAATTTGTTTAGCTGTACGTCTAGCCACCTTTTTTTGATCATCAGCAGTAAACGCGTTGCCTGTTTGCAACGCGTTACCACCAAGTGCTATTACGATTTTAGCCATCACCCTACTAATTGTGTGTAGCCACCAGTTGCCATCCAATAGACGCCATAGATTGCTACGATAATTAGTAATACCGCTACAATAGCCTCCCAGGTTTTAAAGACTCGTTTTTCGCCAAAGCCTTTTCGAGCCCAGACGTAAACACCAATACCTAGAGCGTACAGAATAACCATAGTTAATAGATATTCAACACCACCAGCATATAGTAGCCAAACAGCGTAAATCGTAGCTACTGCACCAACGATCATATTCCAAGTCCTGCCTTTGCTATTGTGCTTTTCTTTCCATGACTCTTTGAGCTGGAACAATGCGACGAACAAATACGGAACCAAAATCATTGATGCGCACAAACTAAACATTAAATTATACGGCCGGTCGCTGATCAGATATGAGAAAACGAAGATTTGTGTGACAAGTGTAGTTATGAGTAGCGATACCCATGGTACGTGTTTTTTAGTTTCTTTGGCGAATACTTTTGGAAATACTCCTTGTTTCGCTGCACGATATGGTAATTCTAGCGTAAATAATGTCCAGGCTAACCAGGCACCTACTACGCTTACAACTACGCCAATATTAACTAACACTGCACCCCATTTACCAACGATTGATTCAAGCACTTGAGCCATAGCTGGTTCATTTAGACCAGCTAGTTTGGCTTGAGTCATAACGCCGAACGATAGTACTGTGATTAGTATATACAAAGCTACAACGGTTAGAAAACCGATTGCCGTAGCTTTACCGACATTCTTTTTGTCTTTAGCGCGACCAGAAAATACGACTGCACCTTCGATACCAATAAACACAAACACGGTTGCGAGCATTGTACCTTTAACTTGCGTCAATAAATCGCTCCATTGCAATGAACCATTTTTCATGGCTGCACCCCAAAGGTCAGCGTTAAAGAGATGTAATCTAAATGCTGCAAATAGCGCAAACATAAAAATTACTAATGGGATAAACTTAGCAATCGTTACAATGACATTCATAAAACTAGCATTTTTAATGCCACTAATAACTAGCGCCGCCACTAACCATAATCCGATCGAAGCACCTATTACTGATTCCCAGTTGGTACCATCACCAAACACATGGAAAAAATAACCGAGAGCACTGAACGTGATGGTGGCATAGGCAACATTGCCGATCCAACCTGAGATCCAATAGCTCCAAGCCGAGTTGAAACCCATAAATTTACCGAAACCTTTTTCGGCATAGCTATAAACACCCGCATCGAGTTCTGGGCGCTTTTTGTTTAGGTTATAGAAGCTGATAACTAATGCTCCCATACCTATTGCAGCAACTACCCAAGCGATAATAACTGCCATTGGGCTGGAATCGATTGCCATTTCCTTCATTAAGTTGAAGATACCACTACCGATAATTCCACCAATTACCAGTGCTGATAATGACAGCAGACCGAGTTTCGCCTCCTTTCTGGTCTTAACTTGTTGTTCTGCCATATTAATACCTCCTTTATGGCTAAATTGTTAACGCTATTACTGCTTTTATCGTGTGTAAACGGTTTTCGGCTTGATCGAAAACAATACTATGCTGGCTGCGGAACACTTCGTCGGTTACTTCCATTTCAGTTAGACCGTATTTTTCGTGTACCATTTGGGCAAAATCAGTATTTGTATCATGAAAAGCTGGCAAGCAGTGCATAAAGAACACATCAGGATTGTTGGTGGCTTTGATCATATCCATGTTCACTTGATACGGTTTTAGCTGTGAAATACGCTCTGCAATTAGGTCTTCTTGACCCATCGATACCCAAATATCAGTATAAATTACGTCAGCGCCAGATACTGCAGTTGCTAAATCGTCACTAACTTCAATCGATCCGCCATTTTCAGTAGCCATTTGAGTTGCTGTTTCTAGTAAATCGACTGGCGGTTGTAGTGTATTAGGTGTTGCTATGACATAGTGCATGCCCATTTTGGCCGCACCCACCATTAGACTATTACTGACATTGTCAGTACCATCACCAACAAAAACCAGTTTCGTACCTTTTAGCTTACCCACGTGTTCTTGAATAGTTAGAAAATCTGCCAAAACTTGTGTTGGGTGGAATTCGTCGGTTAGACCATTCCAAACTGGAACTTGCGAAAATTTGGCTAAATCTTCAACATCTTGCTGTTTAAAACCGCGAAATTCGATGCCATCGTACATACGACCCAAAACTTTGGCTGTGTCTTCTAGTGATTCTTTTTTGCCCAGCTGGATGTCATCTTTACCCAAGAAAGTTGGTGCAATACCTAGGTCTGCGGCAGCAACTTCGAATGCACAACGAGTGCGGGTAGAAGTCTTTTCGAACAATAGTGCGATTGATTTACCTTCATGTTCGCGGTGCAGCGTACCATGTTTTTTGAGCTGTTTATATTGAGCCGCGCTAGCCAGTATAAATTCTATCTCTGCTGGGGTGTAATCAAGTAATTTTAACAGCGATCGTCCTTTTAAGTCCATTTATATATCCTCTCTTACCATTGGCATGCTCATACACCTTGGGCCACCGCGACCACGTACCAGTTCTGCACCTGTGACCTCTATAACTTCTAGCCCATGCTTGTGCATTAAAGCATTTGATACATAGTTGCGATCGTATGTTACTACTACGCCTGGGGCAATTGCTAACGTGTTGCTACCATCATTCCACTGTTCGCGGGCACTGGCAATTGGGTCGCCACCACCGCATGGTATTAGGGTGATTTTATTTTTGCCCAATACTTCGCATAATGTTTCGGTTAAATTAGACCGGCGGGCAATATGTAGGCCGCCACTTGTAAAATTACGTGTTAGGATAAAAATATTCATTTTACCGTTGTTGTCTTGTATGGCTGGATGAACTGTAAACTTATCGTAATCTACCATTGTGAACACTGTATCTAGGTGCATGAAAGCTCGGCTTTTTGGAATCTCGATAGCCACAATCTGGCTAAAACCACCGTCCGTTAGTAGTTTTTCGGCAATCGTTTCTATAGCTTCGGCGCTGGTACGCTGTGAAATACCAATCGCTACCGTGTCTTTACTTAGCACTAGCTGGTCACCACCTTCGATAGAAAATTTGCTATCGCGCGAGTACCAAATCGGTACGTTGACACCTGCAAAACGTGGATGATGTTCAATAATATATTTAATAAATAGCGACTCACGACGGCGGGCTGGGAAATGCATTTTATTTATAGATAACCCAGTACCAATAACCGCAGCGGGGTCACGGGTAAAATATAGGTTTGGCATTGGGTCTAAGTAAAATGGATAAGTGTCGCCTAGCATTTCGTGCAGGCGTTTCGCGCCATCATAACCAACATTAAGCTCGTCTTTGCGTACCCCCGCCATGATAGTGTGCACCATATCGATGGTTTTCATGGATTGCAAATATGAATATAGAGTTTTAGTTACGTTGCGATCACCCTGTTTAGAATTACGCAATATATCATAAATAAACTTCGACTGGACTTCTGGATCTTTTAAAGCTTCGGCAGCTAGTTTATCGACATAAAGTACCTCTGTGCCGTTATCTTCTAGCACCTTAGCAAAAGCATCGTGTTCTTTTTGGGCTACTTCAAGGTACGGAATATCATCAAATAACAGATCAGCTAAATAATCTGGTGTTAGATTCTCCACTTCTTTACCGGGTCGGTGCAAAAGTACAGTTTTTAGTTTACCTATTTCTGATTTTATATACAGTGGGCTATCCATATTCCCCCCATTACGCTCACGTTAATAATTATATTGTATCAAAGTATATCGTTAATACAATGATATTATTACGTAAAAGCCTCAGGGTGCTGCCGCTGTAATGTTTATTCTTGCGACAGATAATAGCTAACTTCGCTGATCTGTGGCAGGGGTATCCCGCGCCACAATTGCTGCAGGTGACCGTCGTTACTAATAGCGGCAATCGATGGATACTCTAAAATATCATACGTTTGGCAAAATATTTCGCCTTCGGTACTCTCGGGGTCTAGAGTGTCTAGCTCACGACCAGTAAATATCTTAAAATCACGTAAATAATTTTCGACGTCGCGTGCATAATCAGTAAAATCTTTATAAACTAATACAACTTTCATTGTTTACCTTTCTTACGTTCAGATAATATTTGTTCGAATTCTTTTAAACTTTTAAATTTTCTAAATACGCTGGCAAACCGCACATAAGCTACTTCGTTGACTTCTAAAAGTTCGCTTAAAACCTGTTCGCCAATAATATTGGCCATAACTTCTTGTTCGCCAAGATCGTATAAATACTCTTCGACTTTATCTAAAATAGCTTCGATTTCTAGTTCAGATTCGAAAAACTTGCCAACCGATTTTTTGGTAGATCGCGATAGTTTGGCACGATCGAATAATTCTTTAGTACCATTTTTTTTAACGACTACCAGTGGTGGGCGTTCGATTTTTTCATAAGTTGTAAAACGATATTTACCATCTAGGGTTTCGCGACGTCGACGAATTAATTTACCATCAGAAGATTCGCGTGATTCTAGAACTTTGCTATCGCCGATTTTATATTTATCGACCATCGCGTCTAAGCCTCTTTTTCGGCCTTTTTCTTGTCTTTGTTCTTTTTGCGACGCCTTAAGAAGGCTGGTACGTCATTTTCGTCGTCTTCACTAGGGATATCATCCCACATACTTTTACCATCATCGTCGGTCAAAGAACCAGTCGCCATTGGTGCTTCATCGGTAAGATCCATATTGACTGATTCGACTGCTTCGTCGGTGACAGGTTCAACTGTTTGTTCTTCGGTTAACTTTTCGTGTAGGGCAGGAATTTTCGGCTCTTTTAAATAAGCAGCATCGAAACCAGTAGCAATCACAGTCACAATTATTTCGTCTTCGAGCTCTGGTTTTAAGGTTGCGCCAAAGATAATATTAGCATCGGGGGCTACTGCACCAGTTATGACTTCGGCGGCTTCTTGGATTTCGCTCATGCTCATATCGTAACCACCAGTAACGCTAAACAGTACACCCTTAGCACCATCAATAGAAACTTCGATTAACGGTGATTCTATCGCCTGTTGAGCGGCAGCGATAGCCCGATTTTCGCCACTAGCACGGCCAATACCCATTAGGGCACTGCCGGCGTGGCTCATAATGGCTCGGATATCGGCAAAGTCTAGGTTAATTAGACCGTGTTCGGTAATAAGTTCGCTAATACCCTGCACACCTTGACGCAAGACATCGTCGGCAATTTTGAAGGTTTCAAGTAGTGGGGTGCGTCGATCGATTGTTTGTAACAGGCGATCATTCGGGATAGTAATTAATGTATCAACCTGCTGGCCAAGTTTTGCAATCGCCCAATCGGCATTTTTACGCCTAGTTTCGCCTTCGAATGTAAATGGCCTAGTAGCCACGCCGACCACTAGAATACCTAACTCTTTGGCAATTTGGGCTACGACATAACCAGCACCCGAACCAGTGCCGCCACCAGCACCAATTGTTACAAATACCATGTCAGCACCTTCTAGGGCTTTTTTGATATCGTCACGTGATTCTTCGGCAGCTTGTTCGCCAACTGTCGGGTCGGCACCTGCGCCTAAACCATTGGTTGTTTTATGCCCTAGGGGAACTTTAAGGTCGGCATTAGAATGATGCAAAGCTTGAGCGTCGGTGTTCATAGCAATAAATTGAACGTGTTTTAGGCCGGCTTCTTTCATGCGTTTGACAGCCGAACCACCTGCCCCACCTACGCCAACAACTTTTATACTAGCGAATGATTCTACTTCTTTCGGTTTTACTTCTGGCATTATAATAGCTCCCCCTCGTTAACTACCTTAATTTTACCACACAAAAACTAAACTTTAAACTTACCGAATAATTTTTTGATCCAGCCCGTACCCACCTGAACACTTTTTTTACTAGATTGATGCGTTTTAGCAGAAAAATCAATATCGTTTAGCATTAAACCTACGGCTACTGCAAATTCTGGTTTTTTAACTTCGTCGGCAACATTTACAAATTGCCCTGGATCACCAATTTTGGCCGCAACCTGTAAATGATTTTTAACGTAATCTACAATATCTTTCAAATTTGCACCACCACCAACTAGTACAATACCTTCTGGTAGTTTGCCATCGTAGCCAGACTTTTTTAAATCATGTTGTACGTAATCAAATATTTCGTCTAAGCGTGCACTAACAATTTCGTCTATTTCACTTTGCTTAAAACGGAATTCTTCTTTGCCCTGCTTAACTTCTATGGTGGTTTTCTTTTCACCACCCATAGCGCTGACGTGATGTTTTTTTACTTCTTCGGCTACTTCGGGGTTAGTTTTCAGCCCCATGGCTAAATCGTTAGTAATATTATTGCTGCCAATTGGTATTACGCTGGCAAATTGCAAATCGCCTTCTTCGAACACAGCTAGACTAGTAGTAGCAGCGCCCATATCAATTACACACACGCCGTTTTCGAGTTGTTTTTCGTTTAAAACTGCCCTAGCCGCTGCCACAACAGCAACTATTAATTTATTAGCTTTAACACTGGCCATATCGGCAGCTTTTTCGACATTTACACAGTGTGGTTTAAGTGCCGAGACTACATTAGCTTGGATTTCTAAGCGCGCCCCCACCATACCCAGCGGGTCTTTAATATTTTCTTGGCCATCCAGGCGATAACTATATGGAATAAGTTCTAGAATTTCGCGGTTGGCTGGGATTTTACCAGTGGCTGCTACGTCGTCGATACGATCTAGATCAGCCGGGTTAATTTCGTGATCCGGCGTGCCAACGGCTATCATACCATCGGTTTTGGTACTTAAAATATGCGCACCATTAATACTAAGTGTGGCTTCGTTAACTTCGTAGCCACTCATACGTTCGACTTCGCCCAGGGTTTCGTCTATGGCTTTAGCTGGGCCAGAAAGATTAACTACCACACCCTTACGCATACCGCTATTTTTTTGCGTACTAACACCCAAAATAGTCGGCTGCAGAGTATTTTCATCAATTTGCCCCACTACCGCCTTAACAGTATCGGTGCCAACATCTAAACCTACGGCGTATTTTGTAACGTCTTGCATACCATAAGTATAACGCGTTTAGGTGAAAATAGGTAGGCTTGAGTGCCTACCTATTTTGGTTGGAATTCTTATATTCTAAAGTGAACTATATATTGTGTCAAAATCACCTAAGCTCAATATAAATTTATAAGCATCTAGCTCACCTTTTAAGTAAGCCCTGTGCGATTGTTGAGTGTCACCAAGTTTATCTTGAAGGTCGATCTTTGCATTGCGATCCGCCGACTGCTTTTCTGTTGTACTTTGTTCAGACAATAAACCGACTTTTCTAAGCAATCCTCTAATAGCTGGGCTTTCTTTAATTTGTTCTAGCCTACTCATATCGTTAAGTTCATGTATGTTCTTCTCTATTCTTGCTTGAACTGCATCTAATTGGTCATAATCACTCATTGTTTGCTCGAGTTTTTCAACTTTTTCAGTAATTCTATCAAAATCTCGTCTACAATATTCAATGCTTTTTTGACGATCTTCTTCGCTTCTAAAGGCGTTGGGTGAGTATTTAGTAAAAAGTAATCTTTCTTTAAAACTTTCAATCGTGTCCATTTTACTTGTAAAGTTAGAGCTAAAATCAGCACCTCGTTCACGATCCTCTTGCTCTTGAGCTAACCCATCGTTTAGTAATTTACGTAGTTCACCACGATGGTCATCATCACCGGTTTTTATACTTACATTTACTTTCCGGGGATGTAGTTTATTCCAATCTTGAGTATTTGGCATTGGTACTTTTTCATCATTGGAGTCAACGTGGTATTCAATATCATAGAAGCTATTAACCGCATCCCAAACTTCCTGCATACTACTGCCATAACCTAATTTCTTCTCTATAGTCGACTCCGCCTCACTTGTTTCACTTACTTCGCCAACATTGACACCGCCTTCGGGATTAGTACCAGCTTGGGCTTCTGGAATACCAGCCATAATACGTTGCTGTTCTGGTGTTAACTCTGGCAACTGCGTAGATAAAGTGAATTCTTCATCAGGTGTATGTTCACCATGGTTTTTTGGTTTTTCGGACATTTTTATTTTCCTTTGTTTACTTTTATTTTTACTGGCATTTTTTGTTAGTAAAAGCAAAAAATGCGTACATGTACGCATTTTTTGTTAGTAAAAGCAAAAAATGCGTACATGTACGCATACTGTAATGGGTATGTTTACATGTCTATAGTTACAGTGTAGCACACTATTATTAAAAAGTCAAGCTTAAGTGGTATGTTATACCATATAGTGCTTGTTTCCAAGGTCGGACCTTGGAAACATTTATTTTAGCACTACGTGCCATGGTTCGTTACGGACTTTTGTTTCAAAGCCACTGCCAGTTAGACCAGCCCGTTCTAGTTCTTCTTCTGTATAAAATTCGCCAGCTACACCATTGCGATTAATATCGACGGCATTACCAGTCACGTGCCACGAATTTTGGGGTGTTTCGGCGACTAGTTGGCCTTGCGCGTTGCGCACCGTACCATCACTATTGCGATAATAACCCGGGTTTGCTGCTATTAATTCATCACCCAAAGCCTGTTGTTCTGCAGCGGTACGATACCCAGCGTTTGGTATTATCTGCGTGCCAGTTTGTTGGCCTAACCGGCATAATGCTGCCCTAAGGTCTGGATTGATATTACTCGGATTGTTGCCGTAGGCTTTTGACCAATCAATAAAGCAATTTACGTATTGTGTAACTGGCAACACAGAAGTTTGCACTTGGCCTAGCTGGCTATATTGGCCACTAAAATAAGCCACCCCGCTACCAATGGCCAACATTAACATCAATGCAACGCCAATGATAAAAAAATCACGTTGCTGCATAATTAATTTCTGAATTTTATTTTTCATGAAGACATTTAATTTATAGTTGGGTTAAAATTTCATAGCCATTATTGGTGACTAACACGGTATGTTCACAATGAGCACACAAGCTGCCATCTTTCATAGCTACAGTCCAACCATCATCTGTTATATAATTAGCTTCTTTGCCTAAACTAGCCATTGGCTCTATGCAGATAGTGTCGCCAGACTTTAATATTTCGCCGCGGCCGGGCGTGCCGTAATTTGTGATATTTGGTGGCATATGCATTTTTTTACCGATACCATGACCACAATAATTGCGAATTATACCTAATTTGCCAGCTTTTAGTACCTTTTCGACTGCCGCACCGATATCGCCCGTCGTTACGCCGTCTTTTACCACACTAATACCTGCGTATAAACTTTTTTCGGTTACGTCTAATAAATGTTTAGCCGCACCTTTTGGCTTTTCGCCCACCATCATAGTAAAAGCGCTGTCGGTTTTCATACCTTTGTAGGTGATTGTTAAATCAAAACTAACTATATCGCCAGTTTCTAAATCGTAATCCGTGGGTGGACTATGTACCAGCTCGTCGTTAACGCAGATACAAATTACACCCGGAAAGTCAACATCTGGTTCTTTGTAGGTGGGTGTAGCGCCATATTCACGGATTTTGCGATCTACCCAAGCATTAATATCTAATTCGTTAAGGCCAGGTTTAACGTAGGCACGCAGCTCTTTATATATCTGCGCCATGATTTTACCACCCTGGCGCATAGCCTGTAATTGTTCGGGGGTTTTTACACCAGTTTGCATTTTACAAGTACCTTCATGATACGATCGTGGACTTGCCCAACTGTGCCGACGCCGTTTACTTTTACTACTTTGACGCCATTTTTAGATAGTATTGCCATTAATTTAGTGTTGTTACGATGATAGATAGCTAGACGTTCTTTTATGGCATCTTTAGTGTCGTCTGGCCTGGCACGAAGCAACATACGTTTTAATAACTCGCGGTACGGAACTTCTAATGAAATCGCAACATTTAGCGGCCAATTATTAGTTAGCATGGCTATAGCTTGATCTTCTGACCTCGGGTAGCCATCCATAATAACCTGGGGGTGAGTTTTGGCAGCTTTTTTGGCGGCTTTATCGGCAATTTGATTGGTAACTTCGGCTGGGACTAAATCGCCGGCATCCATAATTTTGGTTAGTTTTGGATCGTTTTCTTCACGCAACAACTGCCCCATACTAAGCCACGCCCAATTAAACCGTGCGGCCAATATTTGACCCTGCAAACTTTTGCCACTGCCAGCTGGGCCGAAAATTAAAATCATTGTAATTTGGCCTTTACTAATTTTGCGATTAAAGCACCATCGGCACTACTACCAACCTGGTTTTTGACTTCACTAATAACCTTGCCCATATCTTGCATGGTTGCATTCGGAAAAGATTCAAAAACTGTATCTATTACACTATTAAGTTCTGATTCGCTAAGTTGTTTGGGTGCATAATTTTGTAGCACATCTATTTCGGCCTGTTCATTTTCGGCTAATTCAGGGCGGTTATTTTGCTGATATAAGTCTAAGCTTTCTTGACGTTTTTTAATTTCTTTTAGCACGATCTTTCCGATTTCACTATCGTTTAAGCCAGCACTGCGCATGCCAGTTGAAACTTCAACGTCTAAAATAGCGGCTTTTAAACCACGTAGAGTTGTAACAGTTGGCTTATCATTGCCCAAAAGAGCAGTTTTTAAGTCGCTTTCAATTTGCTGTTTAAGACCCATTACCGAAGTCCTAGTCGAGCTTTATTAGCTTTTTCCTCTTTACGCTGATCGCGAACAATCGCTTTTTTACGCCGTTCAATTTTGCTAATTGGTTTTTGGAAACGCAGCGAAGTTTTAGCTTCACTTAACACACCACTCTGTAGAACTTTGCGATTAAAGCGGCGAATGATGTTTTCGTTCGCTTCGTTGCTATCTTTTCTTGTAACTTGTATTGCCATATCTGTGTCATTGTAACAGGTAGCCCTAGAAAATACAAATCTTTTATAGTGCTGCGGCTGGTTTGAAAGCCCAAGTGGTTGGCGCTGTGGTTGTAGAATTGACTAAAGTGCCATTACCCAGTACGCCATAAGTAGTGTTGCGCCCCATGCCGTAAACCGTGGTGCCGTCTGTGGATAACACTAGCACGGCGCGGAACATATTGACGACTTGTTGGCAATTTGGCACGATAGAAATCCATTGTGGTGAAACGATATCAACATTGTAGCCAATATTGCCTAAGCTTGGCGCTTCGTAAGCATGACCCCAACCGTAAACTTTACCATCAAGCGTACAGGCCACTGATTGATCATAGAAGAAATCAGCTTGGCGAACATTGTCTAAAATTTTGACCGGTGTTAACGAGCCATCAGTTGCCGTACCGCCATTACCTAGCTCGGCTGAATCTTCGCCGCCCCAGACCCACAGCGAATTATCATTTTTGATCACACCAGTTGGCCAATAGCCAACCGCCACTGATGAAATGCCGCTTTGGTTGCTCCAGGTATTTGGGATACACTGGTCAGAAGCTGACGCTGTACCACCGCGACAACCCACTACTGCGGCAGCGTTACCTATACCCAGTCGTCCATTAGCATTGCTGCCCCAAGTCCAAGCTTGGCCGTTGTTATCCAATGCAATGCCGCTAAACCAGCCCAGACCAATCTGTTTGATATTAGTTAGTTGTGTAACTTTCATCGGCGTAGTTTGGTTGGTCGCTGCAGCGCCACCTAATTTACCGTTAACGTTATAGCCCCAAGTCCAGACATTACCAAGGTTTGTGACAATGCCAACGCTGTAATTCTGTGCCACCACTGCAACTGGTTTTTCACCAGTGGCCAGCCCAGTAATGTTAATCGCTGTCGGGGTAAGTACATTGCCGCTCGTAGTCCCATTGCCTAGCTGTCCGTAAGTCGCTGCCCCCCAACTGTAAACCGTACCGTTGGCTGCTACAGCATACGACGCGCCATCAGTGCCAATACCACCGTTGCTGGCAATATCAACAATATTAGATAGCCCCGAAACTTGTGTTGGTGTTGAATTGCTAGTAGTGTTGCCGTTGCCTAGCTGTCCATTCAGGTTAGCACCCCAAGCCCAGACCGAACCATTGCTACCAAGCGCCAGGGCGGTATTATCGCGACCAGAAATCTTTGTAAAGTTCCAAACCCGTACCGTGACATTGGTGTCGACCAGATTACCATCTTGATCGATGGCCTGGTATGATAACTCGTATTTGCCGACTTTATTAGGATCAAAACCACCATCACTCACCAGAGTGATAGTACAACCACTAGTGCTGGTAAAACTACAAGCTCCATCTTCGGTATCAGTGGCTTTAACTAGACCCTGCAAATAATTCGTCAAATTTGCCTGGGACTTTGCCGGGTTAACAGTCGCATTATCTGGTATAATTTGGCCTACAAATGGTTGAGTATTACCAGCTATAGTAATTATGGGTGAGTTACCTTTTGGTGTTTTAGCATTCATATATGGGTGGATCTGTTGTTTCCAGTTAGTGGCCTCAATACCTTGCGCAGCACTACTAACGCCAAAATAAACTTTTGTATTACTAAATACACTGGTTGCAAAACTTGGTGCTAAGTAAACGACAAACTTATAATTATAAGTTTGCGAACTGCCAACATTCGTTTGCGCCCCCTGCGTATTGGGTAGCACACCTGTTTGACATACTGGTGTAATGCCAGCATCGATACCCATAAACACACTTGAACAGGTTGAACCGTTGATAGTCGCAATAGCGTTTGGCGCTGTTGTTGCACCGCCGTCCATGGCTGCAATATCAGAATTAATCACCGAACTACTAGTGCTAGCTGGGTACAATAAAATCTTCATTGGGCTTTGAGCCGACGCACCATAATTACACTTTATCGTGCCCGTACCAAGGTTACCAAAGAACTGCCCTGAAACTTTATCAAGTAGCCCGCACTGGCCGCTTTGGGAATCGTAAACCGGCACCATATCGCGCAACGGTTTGCCATTTGAACTAATTTGGAATGAATACATATCGCCCACAAATTGCTGACCAGACGTTGGTGTGTTATTACCTTGATTGTCCGCCCCAATAAATATACTAATCGGCATATTTGGCAGATTAGCAGTAGTCGGTGCAGCATTACGGGTTTGCGTAGCACCAGTCGAAACATTAGTCTGCGTGGCCGTTGCGCTAGTGGCGTTAGTCACAAAATGCATTGTGTTTAAGTTTAGGTTAGCTACCGATGTGCCAATCTGTGGGTTTAAATTACCAAACTGCATCACTGCCATGTTTTGGGAATAATTGTTAACCACCAGCAAAGCCTGGCTAACGTTGCCACCGTTACGTGCGCCAAATAGCATTGAGTAGCTTTGCGCGGGGTTATTAGTAAATTGGTATTTTGTTAGGATATCTAGATTAGGGGTTGTTTGGGTAACACCAGAATCAATATATTCCTTGCCGTCGAATGTTAGATGATCGACTGGCACGTATGGACCATCCAGCCAGGCTGAAATTGTATCACCAGTATAATTTTGGTAATTTACCGTACCGGTGTTGGTTAGGGTATAAGAAAAATTATGGATAGTGTTGGGTTGTACCGCTACACCAGCATCACCTTGATATTGGCCGTTACAAGGCATTTTATTATCTCCACCAGTAGTTGTTGAGCCAAAATGCGGCGCATCAGGTGCTGGTGACGGGCAGGTAATAGTGCCATCGCCATCATTACCAAAGAACTGATTAGTTACACTATCCCACATACCACATTCGCCAGTTTCGGTATTGACGACTGGTGTGTAATTAAGCTTAGCAACACCGTCTTTACTTACCCTAAAAGAATATACTTTACCTTTAAACATGTTAGTCGGGCCTCCACTATTGTTTAACGCACCTAAGTAAATCGTAACGTTATTAGTCAAGAGCACTATATTATTAGTAAAATGAGCAACTAACTCACCATCCCAATAAACATCCTTGCTATCAAAGCTAAGCTGATGCCTTTCACCATCTTGCATCGTCATACAATCCGCACCCCCAATACATTCTGGCTCATTGCTGTTGTAATCATCCCCCATCCAATAGATCCGCGCCGCACCTTCGATATCAGACATAAAATATCCACTACTGCTAGCGCCAAACACCATCGGAGCGTTACTTTGATCGTCAGACTCATAATCAAGGCTTACCGCAAGATTACCTGCCCCCTCTACACCAGTATCAATATATGTCCCAGTCTCGCTGGTATCAAAAATATTGCCACTAAATTGCAAATAATCGACCTTGGCATACAGGCCTCCGGTTGGTTCACTGCAGGCATCAGTTGACGACACAGCCGGGCCAGTTATAGTGCCACTACTACTGCTATTACCCACAAACTGACCACTAACCGTATCATACATACCATATTCACCAGTTTGGTTATCAAACACCGGTATGTAATTAAGTTCAGTCACGCCATCTTTACTGATCGAAAACCCGTAAACCTTGCCAGCCATTAAATTAGACGGATTAGTCCCAGCATTATTCAAAGCTCCTAATAAAATTGATGCCTCGCTTGAAGTTATGGGCGTTGAGCTCTGCATATTATCTACAAGCGAACCATTTAAGTAAACTGCACCGGTGCTGTTAAAACTAAGCTTGTATCGTTGGCCACTTGAAACATGAATTGGGTCGCTTGCACTCCGGTTCAAATACAAGATACTATTATTCTCACCTTCTACGCCCAAATAAAAATCAGGCGCATCAGTACCAAATGGTATCTGATAATCATCAGCGTTATTAACCATAAAATCAATGCTCGCTGTAATATTACCGACCGGGGTTATACCAGTGTCGATATATGGACCATTATCGGTGCCATCATTACCGCTAAATTGCACATATTCTACCTGCGTATATCGCGCCGGAACACAAGTTGCGCTACTTTGCCAGCCTGGCGATTGAATACGATCACCGATTTGTCCGTCAATTTTAAGTGTTGGTGTGACCTGTAAACAGCCGCTAGTGGCTTTGTTAGATTGATGCGCCGTATCTGAAAAAAACGCAAAACCGACCGAAATAAGGCCAGCAAAAATTACTATCGTACCGATAATCATTAAAACGTTATATTTGCCTTTTTTGGCAAAGATTTTTTTAAACATTTTTGTGTTTGTTTTTTTGAATAGCTCCTAGTGCTAATATAGCAAAATTAAGGTAAAAATGCAAGCGTTTTTTGACGTTTTTTGCACTATTTTGCTAATGCTTGCACCATATAGCGATTACCTAGGGTATAACTGACCGCGATTAGGGTAATTTCGCATTTATTGTCAGGTTGTTTTAAGATAGAATCATCATTGGTTGACACTTCGCCAAACTTCTGTACTGCATATTGTACACGCACTCGGCTAGCATTAGTAACAAAAATTTTATCGTGTTGCTTTAATGCACTTAAATGTGCGAAAAATAGATTAAATTGTGATGAATCGCCAAACGCCCGATGTCCAATTAATACAGCATTACCGGTTGAATTAAGCGGCGCACCGGTAAACTGGGCAATTGCTAAATTTAAAGTGGTGGCAGAATCATCATATTCTACTATTGGATAATCTAACTTTAATGACGGGATTTCAACGCGCCCAATTACCTGATGCCCCATAACTTTCCAAGTTTTTGTGGCATCAGAATTAGCAAATTCAGTTGAAATTTTAGCCAAATCAGCATTAGTTTGTTTGATTTGTTTGACCGTATACAAGGTGTAAGAAGCCAAGATTGAGGCGCTAACTAAAAATATCACCAAACTTAGGGCTATTAATTTACCACGCCAAGTAATTGGAGCAGCTATTAACCAACGCGCACTAACGTAAATCAAGATCAGCAGAATCATCGGTAACAATATCGCCCGTAGCCAACCATTTGGCCGCTGTATTTCGCCTATCCACCAGGCTGTCATATTGGTGTTAAAATGTGCCCGCCCCAGGTAATTTTTGCTCGTTACCGGTGCGCCATCGGGGTGTGGATTGTTGTCACCCTTGACCCAAAGTTGTCGATCTTTTGTAGAACAATCATCGGCAGTTTCGGTTTTATCTGTGCAAGTGATGGCCACTACCCGGTGCAATGCTGCTTGACCATTCAGCCCTGCTGCCGAAAATGAGACTACATCACCAATTTTTGCGCTAGAAAAGGTATCTTGATGTGTTAAAACTAGCCCATTAATGGCAAAAGTTGGTTCCATAGACCCGGTGGCAATCAAATACGGTCGCCACCCCATAATTTCTACCGCTTTATTAGATTTTTTAGCTTGGTATGAAACCACTATCGCGAATATTAAAATCAGCAAACATAGCCCAAAGAACACGTTAGCGATAATCTTTACTGCGCGGTGATTTTTACTTTTAGTACCAGGCTGTTTAATAGTCAAAGGTTCAACAGTGGGTGACTTTTTTGGTAGGTCTGTGGGGTTCTTCATGTAAATTGCTGCCTACAACTATGCCCTTTTATCAGACTTACGCCTTTTGAACAACAATGGAAAAAGGAAAGTCATGCTAAGCAGTATTACAGACACCAAACTTACAGCGGATGCACCACCTAAAGCTATAAACGGTAGCATTGTTTCGCCAGTATTTGGCACATTGGGCACGCTTTGCCCAGCTAGCGGAGCTGCTATCTGGCAATCACCGGTGCTGTGGCTAAAATAATACTGTGCCCATAGTGATGTGTTTTGTGCTTCATTCCCCACGCCAGCTGGCAGTTCAAAACGCGCTGTTAAATCCACACTCTGTTGCGCAGGTATACATACCCTAGAACCAATTAGTTTAGTATATGCACCATTTTCACCTTGCGCGATTACAACTCCATCGCGTAGTAACGATAAATTGACTAATGGTAACAGATTGTTGGCTCTGGTTGAGACTGGGGCTACAGGACTATCAACAGGTTTTATATCCACTAGTTCAACTATAGCTGGTTGGGTAGATTGGTTAATAATGTGGATTAGTGCATCAGCCTTAAACCCTGGCCCGATATTGGAATACTGGAAAATTATATCTTGATTCTTAACATCGGCAACATCGTCACTAATCGTAATAGTGTAATCTGCAGCATAGACCATTTTGCTGCCAATTACAGTTGCGACTGCCAGCGCAACGACGACTAGGCTAGTTTTAAAAAATAATTTCATAAACATCATCCACTATCAAGCTACTTAGCATCTGTAGTATAGCTAAAACTAGCCCAGATACCATTTTAATTTTAACACGAAAAAACACTAGCGGCAAAGACTAGTGTTTTTAGGTCCATCAAAGGATTAAAGCGCGAATGATGTTGAGGTTACTGTATCCCATTGGGCTTCTGTTGGAGAAGTCGTGTTGTTTTTATACTGTAACGCCTGAACTAGGATATTGAACGCCATATTACCGTTTTGCGCGGCATTTGGAGCCGCAGCATCGAAGTAAATAACAACTGGCGCTGTTGGTGTCCAGGTTGTGCTCGCACCATCAGCTTCCGCAGAGCCACTGATTACATCATCAGGTGCTGTATAAGTTGCTTTTGCACCAAATGGTGTTGAATTGGTAACGTCTGCGCTGGTAACTTGTGTACAACTCGCAGTCGTGCCGGCACCTAATGTACCAGCTGTAGAAGCTGCAATTAGGGTTGTTTGGCTTTCACCGCCAGTGCAAACCCAGATATATTGCGACAAATCACCGACTTTGGTACTAGCCCCTACACCACTGGCATCATTTGGTGTGCTACTTAGTGCAGTGAACTCTAGTACACTGCGTATCCACGCCGATTTGCTACCATTATTGGTGATTGTGCCTGTATCAACAGAGATAACATCGCCTGGGTTTAGGTTGGAAATTGTGCCACCAGCTACTGCCGTACCATTTTGTTTTATGCTAGGCGTACCGCTGATGTCCAACGTACCAGCTGTGGCTTGACCAGTACCGGTCAAGATATCGCTGAAATACGCATAACCAACGCCAACTATGACTGCGATTGCTGCGAACAGTGCAACGAACCCAAAAATCATTTTACGATTTTTGCGTTCTTTCTTTTCAGAATGAACTTTTGCCATTCTTACTCCTTTTCGTTTTACTTGTTAATTTTCTATTTTGACTACTAGCTACCGTTGCTTTGCCCAAGTAGTTGCAAGTTAATCATAAGTATTTTAGCAAACCATAAACAAAGATGTCAAATATTTCGTTATGCAACTCAGGTTCGTCTCAGCTAACGAATAGTTTATCAATACGACCCTCAATAGTTTGTTGGCCATTCCATTCGTTTAGGCTGAGTGTCACCCAGATATCCACGTTTTTATCTACTAGTTGATTTTTGTGCTTATCAGATGCATAGAATGACATCAATTTTATGGCGTTACCATATTTATCGGCCACAGTTAAGCGCAAATGGTTAGCATCTGTGCCTAACCATGTTTCCTCTAGAACCTTGGCGTTTGGTAATTTAAAGATCGGTTCGGGGTTACCGTTGCCAAATGGCTCCAGGCGAGATATGTCTTGAAATAGCTCATAATCGAGTAAGCTGTAATCTTGCACCTCTAGGTCTTCAATACCCTGCAAAAACTTAGTTTGATCCTTGAGCTTAAGCGAATCGTAATAATCATCAATATTGTGGCGGAATTCATCTAATTTATCACTTTGCAATGTTAAACCGGCAGCCTCGTTATGACCACCGCCTTTTATTACCAACTGCTGCAGCTGTTTTATGGCTTCTGCTAACGAAAAATCACCAAAACTACGGGCTGAACCTTTCAGCAAGCCATCACCAACATTAGTAAACACAAAGGTTGGTTTTTGATACTTTTCCATTAGTTTACTAGCCAAAATACCAATGATACCTTCATGCCAATTATCACCTACCACCACAAGTACTGGTACACTTAAATCTGGCTTTTGCGCTACGATATCTTTGAAAATCTCATTTTGTACGCTTTTGCGTTGTTCGTTTAGCTGGTTTAAATCAATAGCTAATTCGGTGGCTTTTTGAAAGTCATCTTCAATTAGTAGTTCTAGCGCTTGGTCTGCTTTAGCTAAGCGTCCGGCTGCATTTAACCTGGGTCCCAGCCGAAAGCCCAAATCTGTCGAAGTTAGTTGTTGGCTATTGCCCGATACATCAACTAGCGCCTTTAGCCCTGGTCGACGAGTTTTATTCAGCACTTTTAGGCCAAAAAATGTGTTCAGACGATTTTCGTCCACAAGTTCCATACCGTCACAAACCGTACCAATGGCGACTAAATCCAATAGCCACTTTTCTTGCCCTGGTAGCAAGCCGTCCAACTTAGTTTGCAGCGCTTGGACTAATTTAAAGGCCACCCCTACACCTGCAAGCCCCTTAAACGGATACTTATCGTTTGGACGATGCGGGTTAATTACCGCCGTAGCCGGCGGGGTTACAGCCTTCATTTGGTGGTGGTCAGTAACAATTACATCAATACCAGCTGTAATTAGACTTTTTATCTGGGTGCTATCGGCACTACCGCAGTCGACGGTAACTAATAAATCGGGTTTGAGCTTTTTAATCTTAGCGATTGCTCCGTTAGATATACCATAGCCGTCCTTAATCCGATGCGGCAATAAATAGTTAACGTGCTGGAATCCAAACTGGTGTAAAGCGTCATATAGTAGGGCTGTACTAGTTATACCATCGACATCGTAGTCACCATAAATTAAAATCTGTTGTTGGTTGCTGTGTGCTGCCACTAAGTGTTCTACGGCCTTTGACATATCTGTTAGCAAAAACGGATCATAACTAGCGTTATAATCTAAATTCAAAAAGGCCTTTAGCTTTTCACCCTCAAGGCCTCTACTAGTGAGCAGTTGCTCAAACAGATTACTCATACGCTATTTGGTCGTGGTCGATTTTGTGATTGCTGCTGCGATTTTATAACGATACTCTGTAACTCTTTGAAAATTGGGAACTGTTTATTGGTGGCATAAACTTTAGCATTGCCATGTTTACTGCTAATCAAAAAACCGGACTTTTCTAGACGGCGTAATTCGCGCTGGATATTACCAGGATCTTCTTTGATTAACTTCGCTAAACCACGCACATGAGTCTTGAAATCTGGGTATTTTGCATACACAACAACTATCTTGCGCCTCACCCTTGATGTTATAAAGACATCCAGCATAAACCTTCCCTTTAAATAAGCTTGTTTAATCTCATTTTACACGCCACGATGTTTTTTTTCAACAACATTCTACGGATTTAGCGCCAATTTAATATGTTTTGATTAAGTTTGTTAATAATTTCTTCATGCGACGGCATATTATTATCTTCATAATAATGATCTGTACCCATATAATCAGCCTTCACATCTAAAATATGCACCTCGTCAGCTTTTAAGTGTACAAAGTCTACTACTGGAACGGTGGCAATTGGCAGTGCCACAATGATTCTTTTGGTGCGCACCGGTTTTAGGTAATCCATCGCTGCACCTATCAGTGAACCGTTCTCTAAACCATCGGCCACCAAAATTATGGCACGGTCAATTAACAGATCACGGTCAAAAGCACCGCCATCACCCATTAATCGGTTAATTTTGGCATTGGCATTGCGTTTTTCATCTTCTAGGTAATTGTGGAACTCCCCCTCATATTCATCTATTTCTACCTGTGCTAACTGGTTATTGTAAACAAAGTTACCACCCTGAGCGACCGAGCCGATTTCTAATGGATCACCCGGTAAAGTGATAGTCTCGGCTACCACCATAGTTAAAATGGCATGTAATCGGTTAGAAATTGCTTCACCCACTTCTACACCGCCATCGTTTAGCGCGACTACAGCCATATCTTCATAACGATACTTATCAAATAGTTCATTAGCTAGCAGTTCGCCTGCTTCATGCCTGTTATTGTAGTAACCAGTTACCATACTAGGTATAATAATAGCATGTATTACTATGAGGTTGTGCCATCTACTAAAATAGGCTCCAGTTTTTTGACTTATCATTCTAGCGCTAAACTACCAATTGGTGCAATTGTCGAAATACCAATTAGTAAAAAAATGGTAGTTGGTGTAGTTTTTAGGTTGGTACAAAAGCCCAGTTTTACCACTAAACCAATCACCAAACAGATCTATCAAGAACCTTTACCAAAACACTTAGTGGCCACCGCTAAGTGGTTAAGTGAATATTATGTCACACCCTTGCCACAGGTAGTACAGACTATCTTGCCAAGGGGTACTAATAAAAACCGTCGATTACCTAAAGAAGTGTACGAGGCCGTTCAATTACCTGGTCTGCCACCGCTTAATCAGCACCAGCAAACCGCACTAAATAAAATCCAAAAACAACAATCTAACACCGTGTTACTACACGGCATCACTGGTTCGGGCAAAACCAACATTTACATACGTCTAGCTTTGGACACCTTAGCTGCAGGTAAATCAGCTATCATTTTAGTGCCCGAAATAGCCCTATTGTCGCAGTTAACACATAATCTAGCTGGGTACTTTCCGAATGTATTTGTGTTACATTCTGGCCAAACTGAGGCCGAGCGTCACTTACAGTGGCAGAAAATATTACAATCAACTGAAGCTACAGTAGTAATTGGCCCCCGTTCAGCACTTTTTGCACCAGTTAATAATTTAGGGCTAATTGTAGTCGATGAAGCGCATGAGCCCAGTTACAAACAAGAACAGTCACCCAAGTACAATGCTTTGCACGTAGCATCATTCATTGCCAAGCAACTAAATATTAAAAGTGTTGTAGGAACTGCAACGCCACCAGTAGTAGATTATTATTTAGCACAGCATAACTCAGCTGTTGTAGAAATCGCAACACAAGCTGTCAGTACTTTTAAACCGCCCAAAATAACAGTAGTAGATCTAAAGAATCATGATAATTTGCGTCAACATAGGTTCTTTAGCAATCAGTTGTTACAATCTATCGAAGCTAGCTTACGGGCTGGTAGGCAGTGTTTGATTTTTCATAACCGTCGCGGCAGTGCGCCACTTACCATCTGCGATAAATGCGGCTGGCAGGCTCTGTGCCCTAAGTGTTTGTTGCCGCTTACCCTTCACTCTGATGAATATAAATTAATTTGTCATACCTGTGGCAAAAAATACAACATGCTAACTTCTTGCCCTGAATGTGGTAATTCCCACATCGTTCACAGGGGTGTAGGCACAAAACTCATCGAAGCCGAATTACGTAAACTTTTCCCAAAAAACACTATTGCTAGATTCGATAGTGACACTCCATCGCAGCAATCAATGCAACACCTATATAACGATGTAAAAAGTGGCAAAATTTCAATTATTATTGGCACTCAAACCGTCGCTAAGGGTTTTGATTTGCCAAATTTGGGTACTGTCGGTGTTGTACAGGCCGATCAAGGCTTAGCTTTACCAGATTTTAGTAGCGAAGAACGAGCTTTTCAGCTACTTTACCAGGTAATCGGCCGCGCCGGCCGGAGTAGTAATAAATCCGAAGTAATAATTCAAACCTACCAACCAGAAAATCCTATTATTGTCAGTGGTCAAGCCCAAGATTATGCTAGTTTTTATAATTACACCATTAACAAACGTAAATTAGGTAATTTTCCGCCATTTTGTTACTTACTAAAATTGGTGATTAGCTATAAAACCGAAAAAGCCGCGATTACTAGCGCCCAGGCACTAGTACAAGAATTACGAAAGGTAGACGGCGTAGAAGTTTTAGGCGTTACGCCAGCTTTTCACGAACGCCTAGGCGGTAATTATCGCTGGCAGATTGTTGTAAAAAGCGCATCAAGGCGTAAACTGCTTAACGTCGCACAAAATCTAACTTCACCACGCTGGCAAAAAGATCTAGACCCTGGAACTCTTCTCTAATCTGTTGTTTTAAGATACAATTATCTGTAATGAAGAAAGATATCTTAACTGTCCCTAATCCTAAACTGCGCCAAAAAACACAAAAGGTGCATATTATTGATGATAGCGTACGGCGAGTCATTCAAAAAATGGTGGCTGCCTCACTAGATTGGGAAAAATCACACCCACACGAAGTCAGTGCTGCTATGGCCGCCCCCCAAATTGGTGAACCGTATAAAATCGTGATAATTCGTGATGATCTAGAAGATAAAAATAACCAGGGTTTTACCGCCCTGATTAACCCCGAAATTGTTAAAAAAGAAGGCCAGATAGTTAAAGATTACGAAGGCTGTTTAAGTGTACCACGTATTTATGGTATGGTACCCCGTAATAGCAAAGTACGCCTTAAAGCTCAGCTAGAAAACGGCCAAGAAATTAGGCTTAAAGTAGCCGATTCTTTAGCGCGAACGTTGCAACACGAAATAGATCATATTCATGGCATTTTGTTTATCGACCATATAAAGGGCAACGAAGACGCTTTTTTTGAATTAGACAAAAATGGTGATTTACAACCGCTAGATTATGCGCAAGATATCAAATATAACAAAGATTTGTGGCCAGATGAAGAGTAAAATTGTTTTTTTTGGTACTGGACCCGTGGCAGCCGGCTCGCTGTTAGCACTGATTAACTCCTTTGATATAGAACTGGTTATCACCAAGGCTGCACCAGCACATTTTAAGGGCGACAAACCAGTTGAAGAACTAGCCGAACAGTACAATTTACCATTATCATTCGCTAACACGGGTGCGGAGGTTAGCCAAATTATTAGTAGCAAGCAGCCCAAAAGTATAGTTGGAGTGATAGTTGATTACGGGGTGATAATACCACAAGACGTACTTAATGCTTTTAAACTTGGCATTGTAAATAGCCACTTTAGCCTGTTACCACAGTGGCGGGGTGCCGATCCAATTACTTTTGCTATTTTAAGTGGCCAAAGAGTAACTGGCGTTAGCCTGATGATAGTAGAACCAGCGTTAGATACTGGCAAATTAATCGCCCAAAAAGAATTAGCTATCGCCGCTACCGATACCACGCCTATGTTAACTGATAAATTAATTAATCTTAGCAATCAAATGCTACTTAAATATTTACCACTTTACATCGACGGTAAGGTTAAACCAATAAACCAGCCACACCCCCAAAAAACCACTTATTCACGCAAATTGCTTAAAACCGATCAGCGGTTAGACCCTAGAACTATGACGGCTGCAGAATGCGAACGACAAGTTCGAGCGTTTATTAGCTTTCCAAAATCAAAGCTAGTCATTGCTGACCGCGATTGTACCATAACGGCTGCCTCAGTAGACGATGTAAAAACCACAACGCTTGATCAACAATGCCAAGATGGCAAATATCTGGTTATAGAAAAACTAATACCGCCAAACGGTAAAGAAATGACGGCATTAGATTTTATAAATGGCTATTTAAGATAGGATCTGGTCTTTATTGGCACTAATTTCTTTTTTGAGTTCTTCCATTGTGTCGGCTACTATTTGTCTGTAATCTGGACGATTTTTAGTGAGCCATACAATTGACGCATATTCATTTTTGAGTTCTTGGCTATCGGCCTTAAAACCGGCTTTTTCTATTAAGGCTGTGTAAATTTCGTCGTTTTGATAATCACCAGCCGCTAGTAGTGTTTTATCTATAGTAGCGTTGTCACCATCGATAATCTTTTCGAACTCTTCAATCTGATCTGGGCTGAGACCATCTGACATTTTAGCACCAACACGTACTTCAAGTTCTTCCCGCACATGCCCTAAAAATGCTTCTTTACGCTGTGTGGGCATATCAGCTAACCCAACTGATTCTAAAAAGCTATCATCTAGTTGATACATATATTCTCCTTATGCCTACATTTTACACTATTAAGTGGGATTATTGAAGGCTACGCTGTTTAACTTCGCGGGTGTAAAAAACCAAACGATCGTCAATTTCTAGCGGTACTTTTTTGCTAGTTTTCAGGCTAACACCACCCATTTCACCTTCTATCAGCTCTTTTACATCTTGCTTTTCTTTTTGTAGCCCGATCACCTCTAAATCTTTGGCTAAATCTGCTTTGTTGTGAACGGCGCGACATAGTGAGCTTGCGGTGATTTTACCCTTGGTAATTTCACCACCGGCGATTAGTAACTCTTTGGTAACTTTAAACACCCCTTTAACTTTTAACGTGCCTACCTCTGTTTCGATTATTTCTGGGTCAAGCAATTTTGACATTTCGGTTTTAGCGTCATCTAGTAGTTCGTAAATTACCTTAAAAATCTTAATTTGCACTTTACGCTGAGCCGCCAGTCGCTTAATAGTCGTCGCAACTTCAACGTTAAAACCGTAAATAATAGTCCCTTCATCACTTAAATACACATCATTTTCGTTCACATTACCTACCCCCGAGCCAATGACAGATACGCTAATTTCATCTTTAGTGTCAATTAGTTTTAAGTTGTCGATTACAGAAGTCAACGAACCTAGAACATCAGCTTTTACTACCACTCTAAAATCTTTCATATCGTGTTTGTGGCTAATCATACGCAACATATCACTACTAGTGATATTGGTCATGGCCGCACTTTTTACTAAGTCTACCGCAGTTTTACCGGCTAATTTTTTGGCAACTTTTTCGTTCTTTACTACTGTAAACTTATCACCAAATTGTGGTACATCTTTAAAACCGGTCGCTGCCACTGGGGCAGATGGACCAGCTTGACGTATGGGTTTACCACGATCATCAGCTAAAGTACGGATTTTGCCATAAACTGTACCAACTACCACAAAGTCACCTACCTCTAACAAACCCTGCTCTACCAGCAAATTAGCTACTGCCCCTTTACCAGTCTCTAGGTGTGATTCAATCACTAAACCTTCGGCCGGAATTTTTACATCGGCCTTTAGTTCTTCTATATCCGCTACTAGCAAAATCATATCTAGTAGTTTATCTAGATTTTGGTTAGCTTTAGCGCTAATTGGTACCATAATAGTATCACCACCCCATTCTTCGGGGTTTAACCCATAATCAGTAGCTAGTTGCGCCATTACTCGATTTACATCAGCCGCTTCTTTATCAATCTTGTTGATAGCCACGATAATCTTGGCGTTAGCGTCGCGTGCAAAGTTTATGGCTTCTACAGTTTGTGGTTTAACGCCATCATCGGCAGCTACAACTATTACCACAATATCTGTTAATTGTGCCCCGTGTTGGCGAATGGCCGCGAAAGCTTCATGCCCAGGGGTATCCAAAAAAGTAATCAAACGGTCGTTATGTCTTACCTGGTAAGCGCTAATATGCTGCGTTATGCCACCAGCTTCACTAAGGGCTGTTTTTTTGTCCAATAAAGTGTCCAGCAGAGTAGTTTTGCCGTGGTCAACATGCCCCATCACCGCCACAATTGGCGGCCGCGTTATAGCGTTAGCCGACGGTATATGTTTGTGGTGCACCACATCTTTAGCAGCATCTTTTTTTTCTAGTTTTACTGGTAAACCTAACTCTTCAACAATTATCGTGGCTGTTTCGAAGTCAATTCGTTGATTAATAGTAGCTACTACGCCATTTTTAAACAATTCGCCAATTAGTTTAGTCACTGGTATATCAAGTAGTGTAGCTAATTCGTCCACCGTGATAGACCCAAAGATACTTATGACTTTTTCTTGTTCCATAATATCTCCTTTCTACCATCGTGTTGGCGGTTATTTTTTGTTGCAGAACCCAAGTGATATCTTACGGTTTTCTTTATCGATATCTAGAATCTTAAAATCTTTACGTTCGTTTAGGGTAAAGATCTTTTCTGGGTTGTTATCTTCACCTTCACCTAGTTCACTAACATGCACCAGTGCTTCTACCGCCGGGCTAATCTGTACAAACGCCCCAAACGGTGTAATGCGCGTTACCGTGCCTTCAACCTTATCACCAACCTTAAATTGTTCAATTTCGCTTAACCATGGATCTTCAACCAGTTGTTTCATGCTCAGACTTAGGCGTTCTTTGTCTATTGCAATGATCTTGGCCTTTATAGTGTCACCTACTTTTACATAGTCACTAGGGTTATTTACACGTTCCCAGCTAATTTCGCTAATATGTACCAAGCCTTCGATACCATCAACATTCACAAACACGCCAAAATCTACCACCCCTGTTACAACACCTTCTATAGTGTCGCCAATCTTTAGTTTTTCGAACCGTTGGGCTAGACCATCACGGATGGCTTCTTTTTCGCTAAATATCAGCTTACTGTTCTTTTTATCGGCATCTAGTATACGTACCTGGATTGGTTTGCCAACCAGCACGTTTAGCCGCTGTAAAATCTCGGTTTTGTCGGCACTGCCTACCCGTGGGTAGTGTTCGGCACTTAGTTGGCTAACTGGCAAAAAGCCCCGAATATCTTCGTATTCGGCTAATAGCCCACCTCTGTTAGCGTCGAATGGTACGACTTCGATAGTACGGCCTTCTTCTAGTGCATCGGTAATTTCATCCCAGCCGCGGTCTTTTACGGCCTTGCGTAGGCTCAGTAGTGCGTAGCCGTTGTCCATTTCGGTGTCTATTACGCTGGCAGTTACATCGTCGCCCTCGTTTACACTTTTGCTAAAACTGACCTCACGTCTTGGTACTAGGCCTATACCCCTAGCCCCTAAATCGACTAGTATTTCATGTTTTTTAACTGACAAGATTTTACCCTCTACGGTTTCACCCTGTACTAGTTGTTGTGACTCACTACTAGCCCCTGCTAGTAATTCATCCATTGTTAAATTGGCTTTTGCCATCTGTTACATTCTGGGGTCTTTTAGAGCAACCCCAAACTCCTTCCTTAATATATTTTCTATGAGTACGTTAAAACGCCCCACACAGATTAAGTCTATTGTAGCTTATCTGGGCTACTGGTGCAACCTTACTGCACCTATTTTCGGGCTAACCGTTTGGAACGAATATAACCCGTTGTAGAAAAAGCAACGCCTGCAAAAGCTATAGGGGTGACTATATTTATGCCACCAGTAGTAGATAATTCACTCGGCATATCTAAACTTTCGGCTTGAGTTTGTTTTTCGGCTGGTTTATCGCTACTTTTAACTGGGGTCTTCTTAGTATCGGTAGCGCCAGTTTTACTAACATTGGTATCACCCTGGTTAGAAACTACAGCTGGTTTAGCTACCGTTAACCACACCGTCACACCAACCATTAAAACTACGACCACCCCTAGAAAGCTACGCATTCTTTTGCTCTTAAACATCACACGCTCCTTTTAATACCACCATTGTACCAGATATGCTAGACTAATACCATGACTAACAGTGTACTAAGGCACGTTATGGCTGATTTCCCAAAGTTTACGTTTACCAAAGCAGACGATTTTTCGTGGCAACCCAAAGAACGCACTGTTAGTTATAACCCCGAAGCGGCTGGGGCAGATTTACTACTGCTACACGAACTCGCACATGCCACCCTAGGCCATATAAGGGCTGCCAGTGACGTTGAGCTACTTAAGCTTGAGGCAGAGGCCTGGGCTAGGGTCAAAATGCGCCTAGCACCCAAATATGGGGTTAAATTTAATGAAGATTTTGTCCGCATCCATATGGACACCTACCGCAATTGGCTACATACCCGCAGTTTATGCCCTAAATGTGATTCTACCGGCTGGCAGATTGATAATAACAGATACAGATGCCCTAACTGCCTAGCTACTTGGCGAGTAAACCCAGCCAAACACAAACGTATAAAACGAGTTTTAGACAAGAAATAACCCCTAAAGTTAGGGGTTATTTCTGCGATCACCTATTATTTAGGCAACTTTTTTGCTACGGCGTGAAATTCTACCACCCCTTGCACCAGCTATACGAGCTAGTTCGGGGTTAGCAGCAAAACCACCAGTGTGGCCTAAACGACCACCTTTTTGACCAATCTTGGCATAAAATGCTGTGCCGTATTTGGCCTTGTTAGTAGCAGCAGCTTTTAAACCGCCAGCTTTAGTACCTGCCATATCTGTAATTCCCTTCTTTAATTACTATTTCCCACCACTTACAAGCATTGTAGCACAGCGCTTACGTTTTGTCAATATACATTAACATATTATTTATTATTTAATAGCATTTACATTATGCGCGTGGTGGTATACACTAGAGGTAATTGAGCTACATGCGAGACAGCTTAAGCTTTAAAAAGAGCCCCTGCAAGGGTTCTTTTTTACTAACTTACCACTCCAAGCAAAGGTCTTGCAAGATCTTTGCTTGTTTCAGTCTGTCACTGTACGCATTGCTCGAATAGTTTTTTCTATTAGCTCGTCCAGACTCCAACCTAGCATATCTGCGCCTTTTTCTATAACATCACGCGAACAACCAGCGGCAAACTTTTTATCTTTAAATTTCTTTTTAACACTTTTTAGCTCTAGGTCTTGTACACTTTTGCTGGGGCGCATTAGGGCTACAGCACCGATCAGCCCTGTTAATTCATCTGTTGCAAACAGAATTTTTTCCATAAATTGCTCTGGTTTGTGCTTAATGCCGGTTAAGCCGTAACCGTGCGACATAGTGGCGTGGATAATATCTTCGCTAATGTTGTTTTCGCGCAAGATTTCTTCGCCTTTTACACAATGCTCATCTGGGAACTGTTCAAAATCGATATCGTGTAACAGCCCAACCACCGCCCAGAAATCTTCCTTTTTAGGATCATATTCTTTGGCAAAATAGCGCATTACACCACTAACCGTATGAGCATGTTTAAGATGAAACGGCTGCTTGTTGTATTTTTCTAATAGTGTTTGCGCTTGTTTTAACGTTGGTATCATGGGGGTAATTATAGCACAAAGAAAAGCCGCCGATACTTGAGCGCGTGATTTATGCAAAATCAGCAACTTTTCTTTGGCGGCTTGAGATGGTTTATTATTCGATTATCTCCGAAGTCTGAATGATAACCGAATAGCACTGATTCACATACCCTTGGATTTTATCTAGGCTTCCAGCTTTCTTTTTAAGCCGGTCTAAATCACCTTCTAGCCCAAAAGCTAAGGCGCACGCTACGCCTAAACACCAAATCTCAAAGAAGTGATGCGCCTCTTTTTCAGAGTTTAACTTTGAAGGATAGCACACAAAATCTTTGCCATCCTTAGATAGATGGGTATGGAGGCACGGCTTTAGCTCTGGATCATCTGTCGACGGCATCACTAAGATTTCCATCTCGTAGTTTGACTCTGGGACTGGATAACCATTTTCAGTATAAAACTCATCTGGAAGCTTCAAGTCAGTTGGAGTTTCTGCGTGGTGCACCTTACACTTAAATTTCATCGGACCTTTCCATGTTGAGACTACCGTTACAAACAACATAACAATCACCTCCTTATTTGCCCAAAAAAGCATACTGAGGGTTCTTTGCCAAGAACCTGTCCACATACTGGCGTAGTGGAGTTTCGTCATGTATGGCTTTAAACCATCCCATTAAGACATCTACCCAGCCGTGATTTTTTAAGTACAAGCACGCAAAGGCGACAGTATTAGTACTCCATATCTCTGTACCGTCTTCACTAACTACCACAAAGGCCTTCCGTTCACCTTTAACATGTAGTATGGCAGCTGTGGTGTCCATGTATGGATGACATAGCACACACCCGCCAGTTTGCTTGACAATCGCCTGTACATCGTCCTCGTAAACCACGCGACCCGCCATCTGGCTCACTTCCTTTCACAAAAATAAAAGAGCTATCCGTTAGCCCACCCAATAAGAATCTGCTGTTAGTATAGCACAAAATAGGGCGTACAAAAGCAAAGGGGCTGGTCATTACGATCAGCCCTTGTGTACCCTTGTAAATGCTAAGCGCTCTTGCCTATCTTTTAAAACCGAGGCCAGTAATACAGCCTTAAGCAAGCGTCTTTTTCTTCCCAGCTTTGCCTCCGTTCGAAGAATGTCTGAAAAGCTTTGTTGGCTGCTATATCCGTGATAGAGGGTACAGAGCAAGAGAATTCTTTGCCATCCAACATTGGCTGAAGCCTATTGATAAGCAGCTGGATTGTATTAGTCTCGAGTGATTCACCTTGAAGATTATCAACCGAATTACCTTTTTCATCAAAAATGACGAAATTGGCATAGCCTGGTTCTTCGCCCCAATGGGTTCTCAAAGCAATTAGCTTACTTTCACCCTTTACATTGATAAGGCATAATGCGGCAGGAGCTTCAAGCAATTTACGGACATCAGACATAGTAGACGACATGACACTACCCCCTTAAGGTACTACGGCTTTGTGCCGTATGGATACAAGGGAACATATACATTATGCCAAATCGCAAAAAAGGTCCTAAAAGGACCTTTTTCACATAATTCGGCATCGTGCTAGTTTCCCGCTTACGCAGTATAATCGCCGCTACTGGGCTTAACTTCTGTGTTCGGGATGAGAACAGGTGTTTCCCCAGTGCCATGGACACCGAACAGGAACTTTTACGTGCTCAGATTTAACTGATTGTAATGTCACCCGAAAGCCACACTACCCGCAAAAGCCCCAGTTCGATGTCAATCACCGAATAAATTTTTAAGATTGACTTTGGCAATTTAATTACCAATTACTGATCAAGTCTACCTTATCACCATCGGTTAAACAAGTTAACCTCAGTGACAAGGACATAAAAAGGCAATGACTCTATTAGTATGCTTCAGCTGCACGTGTTACCACGCTTCTACCTTGCACCTATCAACCAGATATTCTTTCTGGGAGTTCATAGGGAAATCTTATCTTGAAGTTGGCTTCGCGCTTAATATGCTTTCAGCGCTTATCCATTCCGAACATAGCTACTCGGCAATGCAGCAGGTGGCCACAACCGATACACCAGCGGTTCGTCCACCCCGGTCCTCTCGTACTAGGGGCAGATCTCCTCAAATTTCCTAACGTCCATACCGGATATAAACCGAACTGTCTCACGACGTTCTGAACCCAGCTCGCGTACCATTTTAACCGGCGAACAGCCGGACCCTTGGAAGGTGCTCCCCCTCCAGGATATGATGAGCCGACATCGAGGTGCCAAACAGCGCCGTCTATGTGAACTATTGGGCGCTATAAGCCTGTTATCCCCAGGGTAACTTTTATCCGTGTGCGCTGTCTTTCCCACATAAATTGTACAAATGTACTTACAGCGGGTCATTTGCTCCGACTTTCGTCTCTGATTGGATTGTAGTCCTCACAGTCAAGCTGGCTTTTGCGCATACACTACCACTTCGATTTCCATCCGAAGTTAGCCAACCTTTGAACGCCTCCGCTACTCTTTAGGAGGCAACCGCCCCAGTTAAACTACCCACCATACACGGTCCTCTTACCGGATAACGGCAAGAGTAAGATTTAAATAACACAAAGGGTCGTATTTCACATTGCGACTCCACAAATACTAGCGTATCTGCTTCAAAGTCTCCGACCTATGCTACACATCATATAACTCAAATCAATGTAAAGCTGTAGTAAAGCTCCATGGGGTCTTCTCGTCCTGGTATGGATAGACGGCATCTTTACCGCCAATGCACTTTCACCGAGGCCTTCGCCGAGACAGTGCTCACATGATTACTCCATTCGTGCGGGTCTGAACTTACCAGACAAGGAATTTCGCTCAATGCGTTTTTAACGTGATCGCAGTTCTTATGATCTCGATCACCTCTACGTCGCCGCAGAGATCAGACTGTGTCTTATCCCGTACCAAACTGGTGCGAAATTCTGGCGTATCAGTCGTTGAGGATTCTAAACGCTTTTTTTGCCTGTTAGTTTGCGATGCTAGGTTCTTAATTCTTTCAAAACCTTGTTCGCTTAGGTGTTCTCTTTTTTCTACCATTGCTACTACCTTCGAAAAAATCTCAAAATCATTTTTCTTAGCAGTGAATAGCTGATATTTATTGAAAAAGGGGATAATTATGCTTGATAAATCGTTGCGATCCCTAACACAATAACGGTAAATGTCTTCTTTGTGATTGTCATAACGCTTATTAACGTAAATGTGCCCGCAACCGAAATATTTTTCGATTTTTTCTAACACATTTAGGCTTTTAGCACCTTGGGTAATGACAAATTCGGTAAAAATCTGATAACCGAATCGCATTGTTCTATTTTTGACAAAACTTATAGAAAACGTCCCCTCACCATCTGTAAAACCAACTAGCCATTTAGCATCTAGTCTTTCCTGCTCGTTATCCGCAATTTTTGGATTGTTACTCATATATTATAATTATATCACTTATGGGTGAATATAACACATAAGTACCAAAAATATCCTCGGGTTTTCAAGCAAATAGCCAGATTCAAACATACCATTACGGTATGCTAGGCAACTTTTTCCTTACTTGTTTAACAAGTCACGACCGTCCTAGTATTTACGTACCACCTAAGTGATGCGCAAAACCTTAGGACGATCATAGTTATCGCCGCCGTTCACCGGGGCTTCAGTTTCCACCGTGAAGCAGTCCCCTTAACCTTCCGGCACCGGGCAGGAGTCAGCCCCTATACATCCACTTTCGTGTTAGCAGAGACCTGTGTTTTTGATAAACAGTTCCGTGAGCTCTTTTGTTGCAGCCTCCATCGCACTTGGTGCGAGGTGGTCGCGCTGTCTCGATGAAATTCTAAATGTTGTAAAAGATACTACATATTAACCACTTGTCACCAAGACAAACACGGCTCCCATCAAAAGCGATGGAGGCAGACCTTATCCCGAAGTTACGGTCGCTTTTTTGCCGAGTTCCTTAGCGAAGGTTCTCTCGTAGGCCTTAGTCTACTCGACTCGAGCACCTGTGTTGGTTTGCGGTACGGTTGGCTACAACCACGCGTTAATCTGCTTTTCTAGCCAGCGCCTTTTCCAGAATCGCGACTCTAAAAGAATCACTTTCATTCCCTTCGTGTTCCCACTAGGTTAGACGGATACATACCATGAATCCGCTCCGAATATCTCACCGTGAACAGTTAACAAATTGTAGTCAGTTCAGGAATATTAACCTGATGTCCATCGCCTACGCTATAACGCCTCGGCTTAGGCCCGACTAACCCTGAGATGATTACCATAGCTCAGGAAACCTTGCTCTTACGGCCGACAGGATTCTCACCTGTCTTATGGTTACTCATTCCAGCATTCTCACTTCCTACCGCTCCACCAGACCTTCCGATCTGACTTCACCGCAATAGGAACGCTCCTCTACCACACATGCCACCCCGTAAGGCGACACATATCCATGTCTTCGGTATAACACTTAGCCCCGTTACATTTTCCACGCAAGACCTCTTGACTAGTGAGCTGTTACGCACTCTTTAAATGAATGGCTGCTTCTAAGCCAACATCCTAGCTGTTTAAGAAATCTCACCTTGTTTCCCACTTAGTGTTAATTAGGGACCTTAGACGATGGTCTGGGCTGTTTCCCTTTTGAGCGACGAACTTAGCTCCGCCGTTCTGACTGCCATGATTACACCTATGGTATTCGTAGTTTGTTAAGGGTGGGTACGATTGCTCGCCCCAGTCCTTTACAGAGCTCTACCCCCATAGGCTACTACATAACGCTAGCCCTAAAGCTATTTCGAGGAGAACCAGCTATCTCCGAGTTCGATTGGCATTTCACCGCTAACCACAAGTCATCCAAACACTTTACTG
>Ga0123354_10000424_pt1 | contig 41153 bp, 37 predicted proteins | sample TergutLab28metaG_2_FD_97872 | JGI IMG/M metagenome (GOLD analysis project Ga0123354, IMG submission 97872) | Labiotermes labralis P4 segment gut microbial communities from Petit-Saut dam, French Guiana - Lab288 P4 | ecosystem: Host-associated > Arthropoda: Insects > Digestive system > Gut ... | reverse complement strand
AGGGTGAGAGGTTGTTTCTCATTTACCCCCAATCGCTTCGCTCATTGGGGGTTACTAACATTAAGTCCTTCGGACTTTTTCGTTTTTGATAAACAAATGTCTAATGTGTTAAAGTAGAAATAATATGAAGATAATAATGAAGCAAATCGGTTGGTTGTTTTGTTTATTCCCTTTGTTATTGTCTGCACAAGAATCGAATATGTTTAAGCAGATACTCAAGGAGAGCTTAAACCCGAAACTTATACCGGATTTTTCGGTCGATTTTTCGGATTCCGTTTTTTTAAGAAAACCGAAACAATTGGATGCAACCAAAGATTATATACCGTGTTTGGGCTTTAATTACAAAGAAAACCAATTGCTTCTTCTTTCTTGCAAGGAAGATAATCAATTTTTGAATCTTAAAACGATTTCTCCTTATTTGACAGCTCCTTATACAAACCAAGAGAAATTTGACCCAAATTCGACCGAGACAACTAATGATGTGATTGCCAATGTAGTGCTAACTCCGATTGGTAGTATAATATTGCTAAATCCTGTGGCACTTTTAGACTATTTGATGCGGGCAGGCGCTTTACCTAACGAACCTTTTGTTCCGAAAAAAAGTAAAAAAGCTAAAAAACTCAAAGAAATATTAGACGTTTATCACATCAACGACAATTATTAAAATAAATTTCATCTAAATAAGATACTATGTATTGCAAAGTACTTATTTTTATCTACCTTTGTAGCCGAATTAAAAAAATCACGTCTATAATTTCGGACGAAAGAAATATTGATCGAAAACAATATTCCATTTCTGTAGCAAATGATAACATTAAGCAAAATTCACAAGACTTACAACAACGGCGCTCCGCTCCACGTGTTGAAAGGAATCGACCTTGAAATCAAAAAGGGAGAGATGGTATCCATTATGGGAGCTTCGGGTTCAGGAAAATCTACTTTGCTGAATCTTATGGGTATTTTAGATACTTACGATAATGGCGATTATTATCTGAACAATCTGCTGATTAAGAATCTGAGCGAATCCAAAGCAGCCGAATTGCGCAACAAGATGATCGGATTTGTTTTTCAATCGTTTAATTTAATCAGTTTTAAAAACGCCATGGAAAATGTGGCGCTCCCTTTGTATTATCAAGGAGTCAGCCGCAAAAAACGAAATCAAATTGCTTTGGAGTATTTAGACAAATTGAAACTAAGAGAATGGGCTGACCATTTGCCGAATGAAATGTCGGGAGGGCAAAAACAGCGGGTAGCCATTGCCCGGGCTTTGATAGCCAAACCGCAGATTATTCTGGCGGATGAACCTACTGGAGCACTCGACAGTCAAACTTCGGAAGAGGTGATCCGGATTCTCAGGGATGTGAACAGGGAAGGAATGACCATGATTGTTGTAACTCACGAACAAAGCGTTGCTGATGCTACCGATAGAATTATACGGTTAAAAGACGGTCTTATCGAAAAGGAAATTATTCTTGTTAAAAAGTAAAAGATATATACCCGATGATTTTCGACCCCGACAATTGGGCTGAAATATTCAGCGTCATCAATAAAAATAAATTGCGCACCTTTTTAACGGGATTTTCCATCTCATGGGGAATTTTCATGTTTTGTATCCTGCTGGCTTCGGGCAATGGTTTACGAAACGGCGTAACTTCAAATTTCTCGGGACAGTCGATGAATAGTATTGATTTTTGGGGACGAAGCACATCCATGCCTTACGAAGGTTTTCCCGATCAACGAAGGATTAAATTGGATCAAAACGATTTCGATTTGATAAAAGAACAAATACCGGAAGCGGAAGATGTTTCAGGTATGATTCAAACCAATGTTTCAGTCAATTATGGCACATATAATACCAATTGCCGGTTTAGCGGAGTATATCCGGTGTATGCAAAAATAAGCGGACTTACAATCAAAAATAACGGAGGACGTTTTATCGGCGATGCCGACATGAGAGAGACAAGGAAGGTGGCGGTTATCAATAATCGACTTCAAAAAGTTTTGTTTCAGGATGCGGATCCGATAGGGAAACTGTTTCTGGCAGGAGGAATAGGATACACGGTTATCGGAGTTTATCAGAGCGATTTCGACGAAAGAGACGATGCTTCGGCTTTTATTCCTTTTACTACAGCCCAGATGGTATATAACGGCGGTTGGAATATGGGGGATATTATTTTTACGGCGAAGGGATTGAATACCTTAGAAAAAAACGATGCGTTTCAAAAACGGTTGCGGGAAAAACTTGCTGTTCTGCATGTATATGATCCCAAAGATGATCGGGCAATCGGGATGTGGGCAGCGGTAGAAGCCTATTTGCGATTCGTTGGCATTTTCAGCGGAATTTCGGCTTTTATATGGATTATCGGCTCAGGGACCTTGATTGCCGGTGTAATCAGCGTAAGCAACATCATGTTGATAACGGTAAGAGAACGAACGCGAGAGTTTGGTATTCGCAAAGCGCTTGGAGCTAAACCTTCTTCCATCTTGGGAAGCATCTTGATGGAATCGGCTTTTATTACTTCGATATTCGGCTACTTCGGCATGTTTTTAGGCATAGGACTCGGTGAGTTGGTTAATTCCGCTTTGGAAAATTCGGAAAAGCTGTCGCAAATGTCTAAAATATTCAAAAACCCGACTGTTGATGTCGGCGTTGCGGTAGGAGCTATGTGCATATTAGTTGCAGCAGGAATAGTTGCCGGTTATTATCCTGCGATGAAAGCGATAAAAATATCCGCCGTGGAAGCCATGCGGGAAAAATAAAGAAAGAGAATATGTTCGACTTGGATCGATTTCAAGAAATATGGGTGACGATCACTCGAAATAAAGTCAGGAGTTTTCTCACGGGGTTTGGAGTTTTCTGGGGAATTTTCATGCTGATGATCATGTTAGGCGCAGGAACGGGATTGCAACACGGGATGACGGACCAATTGGAAGGGTTTGCAACCAACTCCATTATTATCTGGACATCCAATACAAGCGAGCCTTATCAGGGTTTTCAGAAAGGGCGCCAATGGAATATGCACAACCGAGATGTGGAGATTCTCGGACAATCGGTGACTGAGTTGGATTGCTTGTCGCCCATGTTGTTCGGGGGAAACAACACAAATAACATCGTATATAATGAGAATTTCAGCACCGCTCAAATCAAAGGCGTTTATGCCAATTATAACCGCGTGGAGCGGCAATCCATCGATCGCGGGCGTTTTATCAATGAAATGGATAATCTTGACGAAAGAAAAATCTGCGTAATCGGAACCAAAGTATATGAAGAATTATTTCCCACCAAAGTAAATCCGATCGGCAGTTATGTTCGGATATGGGGCATTTATTTTCAGGTGGTAGGAGTTGTTTCCGGCGTTTCAAACGTCAGTATAGGCGGTCGTTCGGCAGAATCGGTCTTCCTTCCTTTCAAAACACTTCAAAAACTTATAAATCAGGGAGACATTATCCATGTGCTTATGGCGACATCCAAACCGAACGTACCGGCAAGCAAGATGGAAACAAGAATAAAAGAAATACTGAAAGCGAACAACCACATATCTCCCACCGATGAACAAGCAGTGGGAGGGTTCAATTTGGAAAATCAATTTAATATTTTCAAATATTTGTTTTTGGGAATAGCCATCGTTATTTGGATTGTCGGTTCCGGGACATTAATAGCGGGGATTATCGGTGTCAGCAACATTATGGTGGTAACCGTTAAAGAGCGGACAAAAGAAATCGGCATTCGGAGAGCCTTGGGAGCAAAACCCCGAACAATCATGGGGCAAATTATGTGGGAAAGTTTGGTGCTGACGGCAATTGCGGGCATATCGGGATTATGTTTCGGAGTCTTATGTTTGTATTTGGCAGATACCTATTGGCTGCAAAATACCGAAAATATGTTTATCTCCAATCCGATGGTTTCGTTTACAACCGCCGTTGTATCAACAATCATTTTGTTGCTTTTCGGAATAATCGCCGGATCGATTCCGGCGGCAAGAGCCATGCAGATCAAAGCAATTGATGCCATTCAAGAAGAGTAAGCCTCATCAATCGTCAATCTTAAATGTATATGGAAAACAGCAATCAGTAAATAGTAAATTAACATAAAGTATATGAAAAATACAGGTAGAATTCTCTTGTTTGTTCTCTTAGGAATAATTGTCCTTAGCACATTCAGCTTTCTTTGGAATAAATCGCATCCGAAGCCAAAGGAATATGACATTTTGACGCCCACAGTCGGAACGATTGAAAATAAAACGGTTGCCACAGGAAAAATAGAACCTCGCGACGAAATTCTCATTAAACCGCAGATATCCGGCATTATTTCCGAAGTATTCAAAGAAGCCGGTCAAATGATTCATTCAGGTGATGTAATTGCCTCAGTCAAAGTAATACCCGAAATGGGTCAACTCAATGCTGCCGAGTCGCGCCTTCGGGTAGCGGAAATCAATCTTCAGCAGATAGAAACCGAATTTGCCCGTCAATCGGAAATCTTTAAAAAAGGCGTTATCTCCAAAGAAGAATTTGATGCCTCTCAAGCCTCTTATAATAAAGCTTTAGAGGAAAAAAGCAATGCCAAAGACGCTTTAGATATCGTTAGGGAAGGCGTTTCGAAAAAATATGCCAAGTTGAGCAATACCCAAATTCGTTCGACCATTACGGGAATGATTCTTGATGTGCCGGTCAAAGCAGGGAACTCCGTCATTCAAGCCAATACATTTAACGATGGAACAACCATCGCTTCCATTGCCAACATGAATGACTTGATTTTCAGGGGAAACATTGATGAAACGGAAGTGGGAAAAATTAAGGAAGGCGTTCCTATCGTACTCACCGTAGGTGCAATCAGTGATCAAAAGTTCGATGCCAAATTAGAATATATTTCTCCGAAAGGAGCAGAACAAAACGGAGCGGTATTGTTCGAAATCAAAGCGGCAATTAAGGTTCCCGATTCGGTGTTTATTCGTGCCGGATACAGCGCCAATGCCGAAATTGTCAAGAGCCGATCGACCAATGTATTAACAATTCCCGAGAGCTCGATCGAATTCAGCAATGACTCGGCCTACGTTTATTTGGCGAAACAAGAGAAACCGCCGCAAACGTTTGATAAACATTTTGTAAAGATTGGACTTTCCGACGGTATCAACGTGGAAGTGAAGGAAGGATTAACCGCAGATAATAAAATACGGGGAAATGAGAAAGATACCAAAAAGAAAAAAGAAGAACCCAAAAAACAATAGATATTAGCGATTAATGATTATATATATGATATTATATAAGATATGAAAATGATAAAAATAAAAGGTCTGTTTGTCTTTCTTTTTCTTTGCATTTGTTCGCTGCTTTCAGCGCAAAGTAAGCCATGGAGTTTGGAAGAGTGCATTCAATATGCCATAGAACATAATATTTCGATCAAACAATTGGTTATTCAGAAAAATGTTGCCGAAGTGAATTTGAATACTTCCCAAATGAGTCGATTACCGAATTTAAATGCCTCCGGAGGGCAAAATTGGAATTTCGGCAGAACCCAAATAGAAAGCGGTTTATATGATAAGCTAAATCAATCTAATACGAGTTTATCTGTCGGCAGTTCGATTCCTCTTTTCACCGGTTTCAGAATCCCAAATGAGATTGCAAGAGATAAATTAGATTTGGAAACTTCGGTAGAGAACCTTGAAAAAGCCAAAGATGATTTGGCTCTGAATATTGCTTCGCTGTTTTTGCAAGTATTATTCAACCGGGAACTTCTGAAAATAAATCAAGAACAGTTGGCTTTAAGTCAAGCGCAAATCGAACGTACCCGCGTATTGGTGGATGCAGGAAAAGTTCCGTTATCACAGTTATACGATATTGAAGCGCAAGCAGCTAATGACAAAGTATCGGTTGTTCAGGCTCAAACCAATCTTCGAACGTCATTGCTGGATTTACGACAGAGTCTCGAACTGCAACAGAATGACGATTTTGACATCGTTGCTCCCACCGTTGACAATGTGATAACAGAATATGCAAACAGCGTTCAACCCACGCAAACCGTTTTTGATAATGCTGTCCGGATTAAACCGGTTATCAAAGCAGGGGAATTGCAAGTAAAAAGCGCCGAAAAAACATTAGCCATTGCGAAATCCGCTTATTATCCGTCTTTAAGCTTAAGCTTGGGTATTGGTACAGACTTTTTTTACAGGTATAAAAAAGACTTTATCAACGATTCGTTTTCGAGTCAAATAAAAAACAATATGGGAGAATCCATCGGACTAAGCCTGAATATTCCGATATTCAATCGTTTTTCGGTAAGAAATCAAGTGCGGAATGCTCAATTCAATATTGAAAATCAGCAATTAGCGTTGGAAAATGCCAAGAAATCGTTGTATAAAGAAATTGAAACCGCTTATTTGAACGCCATTTCCTCTCAAGAAAAATATAATGCCGCACGGGAAGCGGTTAAATCAACGTCGGAAGCGTTTAATTATGCCAAAGAACGGTATGAAACCGGCAAATCGACGGTCTTTGAATTTAACGATGCCCGCAGCAAATTTATACAAAGTCAGTCGCAAGAAGTTCAAGCAAAATACGATTTTATTTTCCGTACGAAAATTTTGGATTTCTATAACGGGATTCCGATAAAGCTGTAAATAATCACTTCCCGTATTTCACAAACCCTTGTTTATATAACTGAGAGAAGTAAACAGCAATGCGATATTCGTAGTTTGCTTCGTGATTGAATTGCTCGGCTAAGGATTCCGTAATCGCTCGAATGGTTCGTTTTCCGTCTATCAAATTCCAGACAGCCGTGCCGTTTTCGTCCAAACGCACACGTATGGTCGCCGATTTATTTTTGGGAACTAAATATTTTTGCATGAACTTAGTCCTGAAACGAGGGAAAGTAATCACCGACAACTCTCCCTCTTTTTCAGTCGTAATATGTTCGCCGATAAACGGAACCAAATCAAACAAATTTTGCTTCATCCTCGTGTTCCCGTTATTTCATCGCATCCGCTTTTTTCAACGGAATCGTTACAAAGAAATAAGCAATAATAACGACAATAAGCAAGCCTATGATGTATTGAGGATTGGAAATGGGAAGCAGATTTGAAAAGAATATGTTAAACATGGCAAAACCTGCAATAATCAATCCCATGAGAGCCTCTCCCGCAATCATTCCCGAAGCGAGCAGCACACCGGTATTCTCTGCGGTTGCCAACTGCCGCTCGTTGTATTTCCTGCGAGCTGTATATAAATCCAAAATCCCTTTAATCAAACCACCGGCGAATATGGCAAATACCGTACTGAACGGCAAATACATTCCCACAAATATCAACATCGGGCTTTTTATACCCATAAGAATAAAAGCTGCACCCATAATCATACCGGCAATAATCAAAACCCATGCCATGTGTCCTCCCACAATGCCTTGCGAAAGCATCGCCATCAGACCGGCTTGCGGGGCGGAAAGATGCGGACTTCCGAAACCGCCGACATAGCCCTGCTCGTGTCCCATATTTATATCGCCTTGATTCAAAATAATCAATACGCCAAACATCACAAACCCGGCAAGAACAACACCGATCATGTCGCCTATCTGCATCCGCCATGGAGTACCGCCCAAAATATGTCCGGCTTTCAAATCCTGAAACATTTCCCCGCCGACAGCAGCAGCCACACACACAATAGCAGCAATACCCAAAACGGCGGCAATCCCTTCGTCTCCTTTTACTTTACAGGCTACCAAAATTAAAGCGGTTACCACCAAGGCGGTGAGAGTCAAGCCGCTGATCGGATTGTTGCTCGACCCGATGATACCCACCAAGTATCCCGATACGGCAGCAAAGAAAAAAGCCAAAACAATCATAACGGTTGAAGCCACAATTGCTACCAAAATAGAAGTTTTGAATATCCAGTAGGTAATAATGAATGTCAAAACAGCGGCAATACAAATACCAATCAATATAAATGACGATTTCATATCTTTTTCGGTGCGTTCCACATTCTCTCCCGAACCTTGAGCGGCTCGTTTCAAATCTTTCATCGAGCGTTTCAGTCCGGCACCCAAGCTGACTCGCATCCGGTAGAGCGTAAAGCAAGCTGCAACCAACATTCCGCCAATAGCTATGATGCGAACGATTTCTTTCCAAACGACAGTGGCGGCGTTCTCCCAAGCTATTATTGAAGCCGCGTCGATTCCTTTATCACTATTTACTTGAAGTCCCGAAACAAACGAATCGCCCAAAACAGCCAGTAACATCGGAACCATCAATCCCCAAGCCAATACCGAACCGCTGAAGTTCAAAGCCGACAAGCGTGGACCAATGATATATCCTACTCCCAAATAAGCCGGACTGACGGAAGGTCCGCCGGCAAAAAAACCGCCTTGTAAGACTTTGCCGTTGGCTAAAGTAGCAGGAGCCGTTTTGAAGAAAGCGGTCCATTCGGTAGCAAATAATTTGAGATCGCCGGCAATTTTCACTAAAGCGCCTACAATCATTGCCGAGAAGAGATACTTGGACCCCCCTGCCCCACTTTGTCCCGTTTTATGAATTTCGGCAGCAGCCACACTTTCCGGAAAAGGCAATTCTTTGTCTTCCACCATCACACGGCGAAGCAAGGCTACAAATAAAACACCTAAGGCACCGCCGGTTATCAGAATCAACGAAGCAGTCAGATAAGTGCTTAACGAACTAAATTTCTCGCCGCTCCAGATTCCGGAAATGTAAAATGCCGGAAGAGTGAAAATGGCGCCTGCAGCCACCGATTCTCCGATAGAACCCACCGTTCGTGTGAAGTTTTCTTCCAAAATGCTTCCTTTGAAGAAGCGCAAGACAGCCATTCCGATCACTGCCGCCGGATAAGTGGCGGCGATGGTCATCCCGGCTTTTAAACCCAAATAAGCATTGGCTGCGCCCAAAACCACAGCCAACACCAATCCGATGAGCAATGCTCGTACGGTAAACTCTTTCATGCTTGTATCCGCCGATACGAACGGAACAAACTTTTTATCATCCATGGTAAAATCTATTAACTTATTATTTAAAATTTAAAACTTCTCATTTAATATCACTTGGTTACCGCTTCCAGTTTCTTCATGATTGCGAAGATAAACAACGCCGATATCACGCAGCAAATGATGAATATGCCCCAAAGCATATAAATATCGATTCTGCCCCACATTAAACTACCTACGAACAATAGTTTGTTACCTATTGCCGTAGCCAATAACCAACCGCCTTGCATCAAACCTTGGAAACGAGAGGGAGCTACTTTCGATACGAAAGACAATCCCATCGGACTTAAAAACAATTCCGCAACAGTAAGGATTAAATAACTGCTCATCAACCAATATGGAGATACGCGCATTCCTTCGTCCGGTAATTTGCCTTCCAATAAATAAGGAGAAACCAAATGAATGGAAGCAATCAATATTACAACAAAGCCTAAAGCGGCAATGATCATACCGTAACCGATTTTCTTCGGAGTGGACGGCTCAATATTCTTTTTATTCAACCAACCGAAAAATCCCATTACCAAAGGAGTCAGCGCTACAATAAACAGGGGGTTGAACGATTGGAAGACTTCAGGACCAATGGAATTTTGTTTCACCATCATATCATTGCACGAAACAAATGAAAATGTTGCTTTCATTTTTTCATAAAACGACAACGATGAAAAATATTCAGGATTTGCTCCTTGCGTAGTGAAATAGTTAATAAACAAGACACAAGCAAATCCGAAAATAAGAAATAAGGGCAAACCTACCGCCTGATTTTTTTTATCTTTTATATTTTTGAAAGCAAGAGCGGCGCCCGCTATCGTTGCAATTACGCATAACAAGGACGGCAAATTGAAAAACAGGAATGTGAAAGAATCCACTTTGGTTATTACATAATCCCGAGCAAAATAAGTCATGGTTAATCCGTTTTGGTGAAACGACATCCAGAAGAAAATCACTACAATAAACACCAAAGTCAATGCACCGATTCGCGGTTTTTCTTCTTTTGTGGAAATTGAAAATATATAGCTTATAAAAGCAACAAACAAACCGATCGCAAAACCCAATTTATAATCCAAGTATTCGCTTTTAATAATTTTACCTGTCAGATGAATCAGAATGCTTGTGATAATCATTAAACTGCCGGCAAGTACCAATCCCCATCTTTTCCCGGTTTTATTTATATTCAGCGTTTTTTCCTTTACTTCAATCGGTTGTTTTTCCTTATCGGGCAAGGTCTTATTAAAAACGATATAAACCAATAAAGAAATAAGCATGGCTCCTGCGGCAATGGCAAATGCCCAATTGTAGCCTCTCGAAAAAACATCAATATATGTTTGAGAAAAAGCGGCTAAATCGGTAACAGGTTCGTTATTCAGCATCACATGATTTGCCAATTGCTGTAACTGCTCTGTGCTTTCGGGCGTAGCTGATCCGTTGATTATCATGTGGCACAATGCGGGCATTCCTCCATAGTGAGCAAAGCCATGTATTCTCAACCACCAATCGCGAACGGCAGTAGCAACAAAGGGTGCAAAAAACGCACCGATATTAATGCCCATGTAAAAAATCATGTAAGCTTTATCTCTCAAATCCCTGTATTTTTCATTATCGTACATCTGTCCGACAACAGCCTGTAAGTTACCTTTAAATAAACCATTTCCAAGGGCTATGATAAATAATCCCGCCAAAGTAAAGGACAAAGGCATATTCGGTATTGCAATTACGGCATAACCGGCAAACATGATAATTTGTCCCACTAAAATAACGGATTTGTACTTTTTGGTTCGGTCGGCAAATATGCCGCCTACAAGAGCCAATGCGTAAATAGCAAAATAAAACCAACTGTAGTAATCGCCTGCATCAGCTACGGAAAGTCCGTAACGAGCTTGCAAAAACAATACGAGGATAGCCATCATGGTGTAGAAGCCAAATCGCTCTCCCATATTCGTGAAAAACGCTACTATTAATCCTTTAGGATGATTTTTAAACATGATTTTTATATTTTTGGTTTTGCAAATATAGCATTAAATTTTCGGATTACACACAATCGCATAAAAATTATATGCGTAAGCAAGGGCAGCCGGTAAAAGAAGAAAGGTCTAAGCCGAAAAAATTTCGTTTTATCTCATTTATCCCGTCACTTATCCCGCCATGAATAAGTTTAACTGCTTATGTCATTTGACACATCAACTTGACCGAACAACATAAGCAAATTAATAAAATTCCGCTTTTTTCCATATACTATTTTTTTCTTAAAAATTATGCGACTAATATATTTGTACTTGCTTTTATTTTGAAAAATAATTGTAATTTTGTGCTGACAAAAAGGCATAAAACAGATGGAAGACAGAGCAATAAATAAAGCAACAAGCGACAAGATAAGTTTTATCAGTTTTATTATTCCAAGATTTGCTTCGAGTTATAAAATGAATGTGCAGGACGCCTATTTTTATTTGAAAAAATACGGTGGAATGGATTATCTCAATGAATGTTGGTGGGCTTTGCATACCGATAATCCGTTTTGGGCAGTTAGGGATATGTACACTGTTTGTCGCAACAACGGAGGATTACGGTAATGAAAGTATATCACGGTAGCGATACGCTTGTAGCTGTTATTGATTTGCAAAAATGTAAGCCAAACAGAGATTTCGGAAGAGGTTTTTATGTAACAAAACTGCGTTCACAAGCCGAAAATATGGCAGTTAGAGTTACAAAGCACAGCAAGCAAACACCGATTGTAACAGAATACGAATTTGACGAATATGCCTACGAGGATAGCGACTTGAAAGTGTTGCGTTTTGATGTCTATGACGAATATTGGTTAGATTTTGTTGTTCTAAATCGAAATGCCGACAAACGCAGGCAAGCACACGATTATGATATTATAGAAGGTCCTGTTGCCGACGACAAAATTACCCGAAATATCACAAAATATCTGCAAGGAAAAATTTCAAGAGAAGATTTTTTAGAAATGTTAAAACATTGCAAGCCAAATCATCAGATATGTTTTTGTACGGTAAATTCTTTGCAAATGCTCAATTACATAGAAAATGTAAAAGATATAGAATCCGAAATTTCTGAAATTGGCGAGCCATTGCTTGAACAACTTGTACTTGATTTTGGCATTGACGAAGAAAAAGCCACAGACCTTTTTTATTCATCAGAAACATTTGGAAAACTTGCTGATGAAACTACCAAGTTACACAAAAAAACTTGGACTGAAATTTATGAAATATTAAAAACCGAATTAAAAAACAGCGACAAAAACTAATAATACAACAATAGACGAGCAGCTAAAGATCAGAGGAAAATATGCTAACAATGAATAGAAAAATGAAACATTTAAAATTTTCGAGTATGGAAGAAAAAAAGGAATATACCGATTTTGATTTTATTACCAAGATTATATTCAGCATAAGTTAGACAGGGCAGCAAACAAATTTTGGGATGAACAAAACTTGGACAATGCGAAAATGGAAGAATTACTTGTCATAGGGACGACGGGAAAACAGCTTCAAAATAAAACCGATTTTTTCAGCGTTTCTTTTTCTTCTTTCCGTTCATCCAAAACCTCAATAAAAGAGCGAATGACAAATATTTCCTTATCTGTTAAATCATCTATGCGCTTTTTTTTGATTGCGGATTGAAAAACAGGCGGAGTAACTCCCGCCCTTGCGCAGGCTTTTTTTACATCACCGTAATGGTGTTCTGTCGCTCTCCGATTCCGAATAAATTCCAATTCATCCATAACTTTAGGGTTATTAATTCGTTTTTAATTTTTTTTTTAATTTTTTTTTGTATCTTTGGCAAATACTTTGCAAAGTAAAGGCAAATGCTCTGCAACTTATGTACTGTCTCATTATACATTTTATGCAAATGTATAACATTTTTTGTAACAAAGCAACTATATATATACACTTTTTTTATCAAATACTAAAAAATAAGTTATATGTCTGAATTACAAAAAAATACTATCGAGAGTCTTTTGAAAGAAAAGAAGAGAACAAAACGAGATTTAGCTAAACTATTGGACATTAAAGAAAATAGTATAAATCGATTATTGAAAAGTTCAAACATCACGCTTTTAAAATTAGGAATAATAGCTGACTTTTTGGAAGTTGACATTGTTGATTTATTGCCGAAAAAAGAATCTGCGCAAGATTTGTTGGAAGATTATCAACGAATTGATTCATCGGAGATGACGAATCAATTGGCAATCACCAATCTTTCCGAGGCATTAAACCGAAACAGTAAAACGATCGAAAATCTGATTCGATTCATTTCAGAAAATTTTCCCGAAAGAAGCTCGGTTAACTGAAGTTTTCCGGAAAATTTATATCTTTGTCTTTTCTTATAAAGCAAATTTTATGGAAACAAAGATAAAGTCCGATCTTAAAATGAAAAGACTTGTATTTTTAACCGGTGCCGGAATGAGCGCTGAAAGCGGAATCAGTACATTTCGGGATGCAGGCGGCTTATGGGAAAACTACGACGTAATGAAAGTGGCAAGCATCGATGGATGGTATGATGATCCGGATTTGATTCAGCGGTTTTACAACGATCGCCGTGCACAATTAGCAAAAGTTGAACCGAATAAAGGACATATAATCATTGCTGATCTGGAAAAAGAATTCAATGTATCCGTCGTCACTCAAAACGTGGATAACTTGCACGAAAGAGCGGGAAGTTCGAACGTGATTCATCTCCACGGCGAATTGACAAAAGCTTGCAACGAAAGCAAAACCCAAGTGATAGATATCGGTTTCAATCCCATTCATCCGGGCGACAAAGCGAAAGACGGTTCTCGGCTTCGTCCGTTTATCGTTTGGTTCGGCGAAGCGGTTCCGATGATTGAAAAAGCAGCAGAAATTGTTTCCGAAGCCGATGCGGTTGTTATTATCGGAACATCCATGCAAGTATATCCGGCAGCGGGACTGATTCATTATGCGCGGAGAGGGGTTCCCATCTTTTTGATAGACCCCAACGATGTTCCCGCCCCTGATAATGTGATTGTTATCAGTGAAAAAGCAAGTACCGGAATGGAAATTCTAAAAGAAAAATTAACTAAACTTCAATAATCTCTTAATTATCATTCTTATGAAAAAAATTTATTTATTATCCGCTTTATTTTTTATTGTCGCTACCATTGACTCGACCGTTTTCGCGCAAAAAGATTACACAGTGAGTTCCCCTAACGGGAAATTAAAAGTTATTGTGTCCATAAATAAGGACATACGATATTCAATAATCCACGAAAATGATGTCATGATCAGTCCGTCGAGTATTTCCATGACGCTTGATGACGGAAAATCGTTCGGTAAAAATCCGCAATTGAAAAAACAAACGCTACGGGAAATCAATGAAACGATTCCGACGACTATTTATAAGAAAAAGCAGGTAATCAATCACTGCAACGAAGCGGTTTTTGATTTTAAAGAAAACTTCCGGTTGATTTTCAGAGCATATAATGACGGCGCAGCTTACCGTTTTGTTTCAACCTTAAACAAACCTTTCACGGTACAATCGGAAGAAGCTTCTTTTAATTTTCCCGATAATCCCCACGCTTTTATTCCTTATGTCAATAAAAAGGGTTCGATTGAAGCGCAATTTTATAATTCTTTTGAAAATGTTTACAGCTATATTCCCCTGTCGGAATGGGACAGCAAACGATTGGCTTTTCTTCCCATTCTAATCGAAGGCGCCAAGGGCAAAAAAGTTTGCATCACGGAAGCCGATCTTCTGCATTATCCAGGAATGTATTTGTATAAAGGTGAATCGGACACGGGATTAAAAGGGGTTTTCGCTCCTTATCCGAAAGAAATCAAGCAAGGAGGACACAACCTGTTGCAAGGCGAAGTACAAAGCCGCGAAAATTTTATTGCCAAACAAGAAGGCGCCGCGAATTTTCCCTGGCGAGTAGTGATTGTTTCAAGCCAAGATGCCGAATTAGCTAACAGCGATATGGTTTACCGATTGGCATCCCCTGCGACTAACGACGATTTTTCATGGGTTAAACCCGGAAAAGTAGCTTGGGACTGGTGGAACGATTGGAATATTTACAACGTGGATTTCAAAGCCGGTATCAATAATGCTACCTATAAATATTATATCGATTTTGCTTCGAATCATCATATCGAGTATGTTATTTTGGACGAAGGCTGGGCGGTGAACAAAGCTGCCGATTTGTATCAGGTTATTCCCGAAATCGATTTGAAGGAATTGGTTAACTATGCCACCGCTAAAAACGTCGGCTTGATTCTTTGGGCGGGCTATTATGCTTTCAACAAAGATATCGAAGGCATTTGCAAATACTATTCGGAAATGGGAATCAAAGGATTCAAGGTGGATTTCATGGATAGAGACGACCAGCCGATGGTGGAGTTTCATGCCGAAGCAGCTCGAATTGCAGCTAAATATCACTTGCTGATCGACTTTCACGGCACATTCAAACCCACCGGATTGCAGCGCACGTTTCCCAATGTGATTAATTTTGAAGGAGTGCATGGATTAGAACAGATGAAATGGGCGGATCGGTCCACCGATCAAGTAACTTACGATGTTTCCATACCATTCATTCGGATGGTTGCCGGTCCGTTCGACTACACGCAAGGCGCCATGCGCAATGCCAACCGGAATAACTATCGCCCGATTAATTCCGAAGCGATGAGTCAAGGAACTCGTTGCCGACAACTTGCCGAATACGTTATATTTGAATCGCCTTTAAATATGCTTTGCGATAATCCTTCCAATTACATAAACGAACCGGAATGCGCCGATTTTATTGCAACAGTGCCGACGGTTTGGGATAACACCATTGCTCTGAACGGAAAAGCGGGTGAATATGTGAGTATTGCCCGTCAAAAAGGAAATTGCTGGTATGTCGGCTCATTAACCGATTGGAATCCGCGCAGCTTGGATTTGGATTTGTCGTTTTTGGGAAAAGGCGCTTTTAAGGCGGAAGTTTTCAAAGACGGCGTCAATGCCGACCGGGTGGCACGGGATTATAAAAAAGAAATCATCACTATTCCCGCCGACCGGAAATTAACCATCAATATGGCTTCGGGCGGCGGGTTTGTAATGAAGATTCTTCCCGATTAATTCCTTTCGGGACGCAGGTTACGAACCACAGCGCCGGTTCGCCACATTTCGCTTTCGCGCAGCGATTTTAATTCTTTTTCCAGATTTTCGCGATAATCCGATTTCGAATTGGAGTCGATGGAACGTTGTGCTTCAACGCCGGCAGCAACCGATTCATACAATCTCCGGAACACCGGTTTGTTCACATCGTGGAAAGCGCTCATCCAGTCCAAAGCGCCACGTTGTGCGGTTGTCGAACAATTGGCATACATCCAGTCCATTCCGTTTTCGGCAAACAAAGGCATCAGCGATTGCGTCAGCTCTTCCACTGTTTCGTTGAAAGCTTCCGAAGGCGTATGTCCGTGTTCACGAAGCACTTCGTATTGCGCTAACAGTAAGCCTTGAATAGCTCCCATGAGCGTGCCGCGTTCGCCCGTTAAATCGGAATAGACTTCGCGCTTGAAATCGGTTTCAAACAAATAGCCCGATCCTATGCCGATGCCCAAGGCAAACACCCGTTCTTCGGCGCGACCCGTTGCGTTTTGGAAAATAGCGTAAGATGAATTTAGACCTCTGTTTTGCAGGAACATGCTCCTCAAGGTGGTGCCGGATCCTTTTGGCGCTATCATAATCACATCAATATCGGGCGGCGGAATAATGCCCGTGCGTTCTTTGAAAGTGATGCCGAAGCCGTGAGAAAAATACAATGCTTTTCCCTTTGTCAAATACGGTTTTATGTGAGGCCACACTGCAATTTGAGCTGCATCGGAAACCAAAAACAAAATGATGCTCCCCTTTTGTACTGCTTCTTCAATGGGGAAAAGCGTTTCGCCTTCCACCCATCCGTCGGTTATCGCCTTGTTCCACTCTTTTTTAAATTCGGGAGCCTGACCCACAATCACTTTGAATCCGTTATCACGCAGATTCATCGATTGTCCCGGACCTTGAACGCCATAGCCGATTACGGCAATGACTTCATCTTTCAACACTTCTTTTGCTTTTTCCAATGGAAATTCGTTGCGGGTAACTACATTTTCTTCTACTCCGCCAAAATTCATTACTGCCATGCTTTTGTTTTTTGTTTGTTAATTTATTTTGTTTATAATTAGTGTTTATTCCAAATTATCCTGCTTCGGCAAACAGAATCCTCCCCTTTTTTCGTATCAATGATGCATTCGTCTTCCGACAAATGTTGCCTATACAGTTTAAGCTTATCGCCAAACATTCCTTCGGCAAGATATACTATCTCAAACTTGCGTATGAATTTTTCCTTGAAAACATTCAAGTCAAATACGTTAATTACGTGTTCGATGTATTTCACGCTGTTCATGTGCTTGTTGATATCGATATCGCTGTACCTCACGGTGTATCCCATGCCGGATTCGACGTCGGCAACGGAAGGGATTTTGCTCATTTTCTCGATCGGACATTGTTTTCCCGGTTCGATGTATTGCAACATGTCGGGACGCCAGGCCGGAATATCGATCGGACGTCGGGTTTGAATGTCGATTGCCGCCCAAACAGTTCGCGCATATCCGATTGCTTTCCCCGACCCGTTGATGAAGCTGAAACAGCGCTGCGAAGAAAAACGAGATACAGCCTCTATCCAGGTCTCGACCGTCAAGTCTTGATTTTGACCGGGATATTCTTCCATTTGAACGGAAAGCCGGGATAATACCCAAGCCGCGTTGTCTTTCGATATTTGCTCGTATCCGAAATTGCGCTGTTGGGCATGATTCGAAGCGGCATCCATTAAAAAGTTAGTCATCACGGTCAGCGTTGCCTTTTCCGTGAAATCGCAAACATACGATTCTATATGAAATTTGAATGAACCTGTTTTTGTCAACATCTTTCTAATTAGGAATTAAGAATTAAGAATTAGGAATTAGGAATTAGGAATTTTTCTTCCCTCGCAGCCAGCATATCGCCCAGACGTTCTTCGACATTTGATTTGGTGATTGCAATGCGTCCGGAGCGGATGAATTGCAAAACGCCGATTGTCTCGCTTAATTCTTCGAACAAAGCCTGAGTTTCGTTGTAATGTCCCGTTTTTTCCAGCGTAACCCATTCTTCGGTCATATCGAGAATTCGCGTGTTGTAGCGACGGATAATGTCTTCGATCGAGCCTAAAGACAGCAGCTTCGACGTGGAAAGCTTGTAGAGGGCAATTTCCTGAAAGATCAAATCTTCGTCGATGTTGAAATAGGCTTTCACGATGTCGATTCGCTTGTCGATTTGCTTGACGATTTTGATGATGCTTTCCTTGTCGGAAAAAGCGGTGATTGTGAATTTATGTATGCCTGCGATTGCCGACGGCGAAACCGAAAGCGTTTCGATATTTACTCCCCTGCGCGTGAATATGATGGTGACCTGATTCAACAGCCCCACCGTGTTTTCGGAGAATATCGTGACCGTGTATAATGTTTTGTTTTCCATATTATCCGTTGTTTTTTTGTATTCGTTTTATTATTTCTTTTGCGGTTGCTTGTATTGCCGGGACTGCGACGGAATTGCCGAATTGTTTATAGGCTGACGCGTCGGATACCGGTATCAGGTAGTTATCGGGAAAGCCTTGAAGTCGAGCCCATTCGCGCGGAGTCATCCGACGAATCCCTTCCCGGTTGACTTCCCCTTTTATTTTGGTTGCGGGAGTGAAATCGGTGATTCTGTTGTCGATTACCAAGTTGCGTTCTCTTCCCATCCCGCCGACTACGATGGCGTTGCTTATTTCCGAATCGGAAATGATTTCGAAGCCGAAGCCGTTGCCTTTGCTTTCATGCCGTGCCTTGTGATTGTGCAGTGTTTGCAAATATTGTGTCGATAAGTAGTATTTTGTCGGAACGGTTTCTTTTTCTTTTATGTCGGCAAAGCAAACCTTTATCCCCGTCGGATCGGGATATTGAAATTCCGTTACCCCGAGGCTTTTGTGAAATCCGACAATGTAAATCCTTTCCCTGTTTTGCGGAACTCCGAAGTCTTTCGCATTGATAATCCGGGGGTCGGGCACAAAATAATTCAAATCGTTTCGCAATACGTTCAGTATGGTATCCAGCGTTTTCCCTCCGGCGTGGCTGAAAAGCCCCTTCACGTTTTCAAGAAAAACGGCTTTCGGTTGCTTTCGCCTGATGATTTCGGCAACTTCAAAGAACAAGGTACCGCGAGTGTCTTCAAATCCGCCGCGACGACCGGCAATGGAAAAGGCTTGACAGGGGAAGCCGGCGCACAACAAATCGAAATTGTCGGGAATGTATTGCTTTGTATCTTCTTTGGTGATGTCACCGAAGGGCGTGTCGCCGAAATTGGCTCGATAGGTTCGTTTGGCTTCCGCGTCCCATTCGCTCGTGTAAACGCATTTTCCTCCCAAGTTTTGCAAAGCCAGCCGGAATCCGCCGATTCCCGCAAACAGGTCGATAAATGTGAATTTCGGATTATCAAGCGCGGGAAACGCAACTTCATCGGTTTTTGACAGTCGATATTCAACGACGTCTTCGGCAACTTTGAAATGATTGACATAGTGCGTTAATACCGCTTCCCGGTCCGATTCGGGTTCTACTATCCTGAGTTTATACCGGGTATTGTTAATTTCTTCAATCGAAACCTTTTCCGTAAAGCCGGTTCTTTCCTGTCTTATTGCATCTTCTATTTTCATGACGCACGACGGCAAATTCTTTTCGATATCGACGCCCCAAAATCGCAATACTCTCCAGCCCTGCCGCTCGAGTTCTTCATTCACTTCGATATCTCTTTGGATATTTCGCTCGATTTTGGGAATCCAGAAATCGTGATTCGATTTATGGTCGTACTTTCTGATTTCCCAGTCTTTACCATGCCAAAATTCACTGTCGCAAAACACGGCTATTTTCATTTTCTTGAATGTAAAATCGGGTTTCCCGAATACGCTTTTGTCATTCTTTCGATATCTCCATCCCCTGTTCCAAAGAGCTTTGCCCAAAAGCAGCTCTATGCGTGAATTTTTATTTTTCACGGCTTGCATGTTCTTTTTCCGTTGCTCTTTGGTCAGCTTGTCCACTTTACAAAGTTACGATTTTTTCACAAATCCGGTTTCATTCGTCCCCGGTAATAATATTCGTGATGCAAGTGCCTGCCGGTATCATCGGATAGACCATCCCTTTTTGAACCACTTTCGCTTCCAGCAGGTAAGCTCCGTCCGACGACAACATTTCCCGGATGGCATCGTCCAGCTCTTCGCGGTTTGTCACCGTACGTGCGGGAATGTTGTAGGCTTCCGCAATCCGAACAAAATCGGGGTTTTTCATCACTGTTCCCGAATACCGTTCCTTGAAGAAAAGTTGCTGCCACTGGCGCACCATTCCCAGATATTCGTTATTCAAGAGTATGATTTTCACGCCGATATTCGATTGCATGATGGTACCCAATTCCTGAAGGGTCATCTGCAATCCGCCGTCGCCCACAAACAGGCAAACCGTGCGGTCGGGAGCGCCTACTTTGGCGCCGATAGCGGCGGGAAGACCGAAACCCATGGTTCCCAATCCTCCGGAAGTTACCACGCTGCGCGTTTGCGTGTATCTGAAATAGCGGGCGCCCATCATTTGGTTCTGACCCACGTCGGTTACCATAACAGCTCTGTGTCCTGTTGCTTCGGAGACTCTGTCCACCACTTCGCCCATCTTCAGCGGACCTTTCCCGGGATGAATCTCGTGTTTGATGACCGTTTGTATTTCTTTATCCCAATAGACTTTAAATTCTTCGCGCCATTCGGTATGCGTATTTTCTTTCAATAAATCCGTGATGGCCGGCAATGTTTCTTTGGCGTTTCCCAATACCGGAACATCGACCTTGACATTCTTGTTGATTTCGGCAGTGTCGATATCCAAATGAATGATTTTCGCCTGTTTGGCATAGGTATTCAAATCGCCCGTTACCCGGTCGTCGAAGCGCATTCCCATGGCAATCAGGACATCACATTCGTTGGTTTTCAAATTCGGCGCCATGTTGCCGTGCATCCCCAACATCCCCACGTTCAAGGGCTCGTCGGAAGGCATGGCTGAAAGTCCCAAAATGGTCGTTGCCGCCGGAATATCGGCTTTCCGCAGAAAATCCAACAGCTCCTTTTCCGCATTTCCGAGAATAACCCCCTGCCCCACCAATGCCAACGGCTTACGGGAAGCATTTATCAATTGTGCCGCTTCGGCAATTCGTTCGGGGACGATGGCGGGAATCGGAATGTAGGAGCGTATTTGCTTGATTGTAACCGGTTGATAGTCGGTTTTTCCCACCTGAGCATTCTTGGTGATGTCCAATACCACCGGACCGGGACGACCGGTTGATGCGATATAAAATGCGCGAGCAACCGCACGGGCAATTTCGTCGGCATTCCGAACCTGATACGCCCATTTCGTAATCGGATGTGTGATGCCGATAACGTCCACCTCTTGAAAAGCATCGGTCCCCAGCAGCGTGGCAGGCACCTGCCCGGCAATAACCACTATGGGAGTGCTGTCCATCATTGCGTCGGCAATACCGGTAATCGTGTTGGAAGCGCCGGGACCTGATGTCACCAATGCGACACCGACCTTGCCCGAAACCCGGGCATAGCCCTGTGCGGCATGAGCGGCACCCTGTTCGTGACGGACGAGGATGTGATTCAGCCGGTCGGCATAGTCGTACAACGAATCAAAAATGTTAATCGCCTGCCCGCCCGGATAACCGAAGATGGTATCAACCCCTTCGTGAAGAAGCGATTCGATTAGCGCTTGCGATCCGGGCATGGAACGCGGTTGAGTCGGATCGGGAGGATTTACGCTGTTGTCTTTTTTCATTTTTCGTTTGATAATTAGTTTTCATTCAATATCTTCATATACCTTAAATAATGCGCTTATAATCTCAGCCTTCGATTAGTCGGACAGCGCCCTTGTCGGCAGAGCTGACCAGATTCGCATAGGCGCGCAATGCCTTTGATATTTCGCGGTTTCTGCTTTTCGGCTTCCAGGCGTTCTTTCCGCGGGCTTCTTCTTCGAGGCGGCGGTCGGCAAGCTCTTTGTCACCGAGCACGAGGTTGATTGTGCGGGCAGGAATGTCGATTTCGATGCTGTCACCGTCGCGAATCAAGGCGATATTTCCTCCGGCAGCCGCTTCGGGCGAGATATGCCCGATGGATAAGCCCGAAGTTCCGCCCGAAAACCTTCCGTCGGTGATTAGCGCACATTCTTTTCCCAAATGCCGCGATTTAATAAAAGAGGTCGGATACAGCATTTCCTGCATTCCCGGACCGCCTTTGGGTCCTTCGTAAATGATTACGACAACATCTCCCGCAACAATGTCGCCTCCCAATATTCCCTTACAGGCAGCTTCTTGCGATTCGAACACCTTGGCGCGACCCGAAAACTTAAGGATGCTTTCATCCACGCCGGCGGTTTTCACGACACATCCGTCGGCTGCGATATTTCCTTTCAACACAGCCAGTCCGCCGTCGATACTGTAAGCGTGAGCGACATCGCGAATGCATCCGTTTTCCCGATCCGAATCCCAAGTATCGAAATAGTTTTCCTGAGAGCCCATCACGAGACTGAACCGATTGGCGGGGGCTTCGGGTTTGGAAGCCTTCATTAGCGATTCGTGATTCTTAATCGCGTCAGCCAGAGTTGATCCGGTCACCCGACATACGCTCGTGTCAATCAAGCCGGCTTTTGCCAATTCACCGAGAATGCTCAAAACACCCCCCGCCCGATGGACGTCTTGAATGTAATACAAACGTGTGTTGGGCGCTACCTTGCACAGGCAAGGCGTTTTGCGGGACAGTTCATCGATATCTTTCATCGAAAAATCCACTTCGGCTTCGCGGGCAATCGCCAAGAGATGCAAAACGGTATTCGTCGAGCCGCCCATGGCGATATCCAAGGTCATGGCATTGAGAAAAGCCGCTCTCGAAGCGATACTTCTCGGCAAAACGCTTTCATCGCCGTCGCGGTAGTATTTAAATGCATTTTCCACAATCAAATGCGCCGCGTCGGCAAACATTTTCTTTCTGTTGGCGTGAGTTGCAAGCAAGGTTCCGTTGCCGGGAAGCGCCAGTCCGATGGCTTCGTTCAAGCAGTTCATCGAATTAGCCGTGAACATTCCCGAACAGGATCCGCAGGTAGGACAAGCCTGCTGCTCGATTTGCCGAACCTTCTCGTCAGAAACCGATTCGTCGGCGCTTTGCACCATAGCATCAATCAAATCAAGCCCTTGACCATCCAATCGACCGGCTTCCATCGGACCGCCCGAAACAAAGACGGTCGGAATATTCAGCCGCACGGCAGCCATCAGCATACCCGGCGTGATTTTATCGCAATTGCTGATGCAAATCATGGCATCGGCCTTGTGTGCCTGCAACATATACTCAACGCTATCGGCAATCAAATCGCGCGAAGGCAGGGAATAGAGCATCCCGTCGTGACCCATCGCAATGCCGTCGTCGATGGCGATGGTGTTAAATTCGGCTGCGAAACAACCGAGCTTTTCTATTTCGGTCTTAACAAATTGCCCCGTGTCGTGGAGATGAACGTGTCCGGGCACAAACTGAGTGAACGAGTTGACAATGGCTATGATGGGCTTCCCCGCCTGATCTTCCCGCATTCCGTTGGCTTTCCACAGGGCACGGGCGCCGGCCATCGTGCGTCCGCGCGTGCTTGCATTGCTGCGTAATTGATGTTTCATTTTTATGGTTTTTAACGTTTCACTTACGAAAAGAGCCTTTCTCTGTTTGAGAAAGGCTCTATATTACTTCCGGTTAACCCACAACCTTTCTCTCCCTACCCCGGCCAGATAAGTACCACCACGTTGACGAGTATCCTGATATTGGAACTAATGAAATTCACGATTGTCTTATTTTGGATGCAAAAATAATACCTTTTTATATTCCCTCCAAATATTTTCCGGAAAATTGTCAGAAAATCCGAAAAAAACTTACTTTCGTTTCGTCGTCGTCTCGGTGCGATTGTCCGAAGCGGTGCGCGATCGTTCGCGAAATGATTATTTTGTATTTGGATTTTACTATTTTATGCTCAACACTTCAACCCGAAGTCGAAACGTTGAGCCCTAAAGACGAATCGTTGAGCATTAAAGACGAAACGTCGAGCATTAAAGACGAAACGTCGAGCATTAAAGACGAAACGTTTATTCTTTTATCATCAACTCCGAGCATCGAATTTTCTGTCATGAACATCAAATATTCATTAAATGACATTTTATTTTCAAGTTCGGGAATTTTATCTTCAATTACACCTGTTTCTGTTCTATTATTTGCAACAAATGTGATTATATTTATCAAATATGCAAAAATAATAATGATTTATTTGGGAATTATCGGTAAAAGTAGTATATTTGCGGGGAACAGTTTGCTTTATTGCAAGTGTGTGAGGAGAGGATATGTAAATATATTATCATAAATGCAAATTAATTGAAAAATTATTTGGGTAATTGTCGATTATACGGTAAATTTGCAAAATAATAGTATAAATAATGACAATTAAACCGGAGGAAAATAATTAATGGCATTAACATATAAAAATGATGTGATAGAGTTTCACAAAAAAGGCATAGAAAGCAAGAAATATAATTACTTCATTCCGTTTACGTCAATAAATTGTATTGATGTCGGCAAGTTACCTCTCAATAAAAATAATATCAATTCGGGCTTGATTATCGCTTTCACAGGGGTCTTTATCTATTTTTTTGTCTATGAGTTCAAAGATGTGATTGTTGCTCAGGGTTTTTTCGACGTCACTCCCTCAACGCTTCGAACCTTGATGCGGATCATGTGGGTGATGCTTGCCTGCGGAAGTCTCTTGGTGTTAAGCTCATTGAGAAGACGGTATGCAATGAACATCTATTTAGTTTCGGGTACCGTGTATTCTCTCTATGCAGATAACAAGAAATTCATTTTCAAAGGTTACAGGCTTCTGTTGGATAAGATTAACGAATACGGAGAAACCGGGGGCGTTAACAGTTACAATTTCCGCGACGGGAATCCGGTTAGCACAGCCGCCGATGTATCTTGATATCATAAAAAGTATTATTTTTGTACTTGAAATTAATAATAAGAACATGCAAGTCATAGAGCCTTTGTTTGAATACATTAATAAAAACGTTCATTATGAGATGCTGAATAATGACTGTTTAACGGTATTGAAAAAAGTTGAAGACGAAAAATTCGATTTGATTTTAACGTCTCCTCCCTATAATGTGGGAAAATCGTACGAGACAAAAATAAGCATTGAAAAATACCTGGAAACTCAAGAAGAAGTCATTTCGGAGTTAGTCAGGACATTATCCGATAAAGGAAACCTGTGTTGGCAGGTTGGAAATTACGTTGATAAAGGAGAAGTGTTTCCTTTGGATATTTTTTATTACGGGATTTTTAAAAAGTACGGAATGAAACTCCGAAATCGGATTGTGTGGTACTTCGGACATGGTCTCCATGCAAGCAACCGTTTCAGCGGACGTTACGAAACCATTTTATGGTTCAGCAAAACAGATGATTATATATTTAATTTGGATAATGTCCGTATTCCGGCAAAATATCCCGGCAAAAAATACTTTAAAGGACCTAAAAAAGGTCAATTATCGGGAAATCCCTTGGGGAAGAATCCGGGTGATATTTGGGAAATCATAGAACAAGATTGGGATACGGCATTGTGGAATATTCCGAACGTAAAATCAAACCACCCCGAAAAAACAGAACATCCGTGTCAATTTCCCGTTGAACTCGTAGAACGATGCGTGTTGGCTCTTTCCGATGAAAACAGTTGGGTGCTTGACCCTTTCGCGGGAGCAGGTTCGACGATAATCGGAGCCGTAAAAAATAATCGCAATGCAATCGGTATCGAAAAAGAAAAAGTTTATTGTGAAATTGCCGATAAAAGATTGGATGATTTTAAAATCGGCTGTTTGAAAATCAGATCAATAACACAAGCTATTCATGAACCTTCCCAAAAAGAGAGAGTTGCCCGATTTCCAACGGACCGGAGACAACTTACACTTCCGGATATTAATGAACCGGCAACTTCAATAAAATGAAAATCGCACAAAAATATTCACACTTGAACGGTGAAGAATATCTTATTGTTCACCGGAAAAAGCTTTACGAAGAAATTGTTACGGTAATTGAAAATATTGACGCCAACAAATTTCTGACAAAAGAAAGCAGAGAAAAAACCATGAAAGGTAAAATTCTCTTCAGTCCGATAGAGCTCAACAAGGCGTTCAATCAAAAGTTCAACAAGTTAGAATGGAACGAAAGTCGGTATAAATATTACATTACAACCGAACGGGAATTACTCCCCGAACTTCTATCTTTGCCTTACGAAAAACAAAAGGACTTTTTGATTTCAAAAGGAATCAGCGACCCCATTTCTTCTTATAAACAGACCGATTTTGTAAAAGAGCAGATTGCGGTTGAAGTACAGTTCGGAAAATACGCTTTTGTCGCATTCGATTTATTTGTAAAGCATTTGCTGTTTTATTCGGGCGGAGTGATCAATCTCGGCATAGAAGTTCTGCCGACAAAGAAAATGCAATCGCTAATGAGCAGCGGAGTTGCTTATTATGAGGGCGAAGTGTATAATATTCTGAGGCATGGCAGAAACAACCCTCCCGTGCCTTTACTTATTTTAGGGATTGAACCTTGATAATACGCGGAATGTATATTCCGAACCCGGAGCCCGGATTGCGGGAACGGGTTATTCGATTAATCCCTCGGGCAGCGAAACCACTAATTCTTTTTGATCCTCATCGACCCGGATAATGAATTCTTCGACAGCGGGAATCAGAATCTCTTCCGCTCCTCTTTCGACAATGAACAAGGTGTTGATGGTGGTTTCATCGACATCGACAATGCGCCCGATTTTCCCGAGTCTTTCGTCGGTTAAAGTAAAATCAATGAAATAATTCCAAGTAAAAGAATCATCTTCGACCTCTTCCCGGATGTATTTCCCGGGAAAACAGGCTTCTTTGTGCGAGAGCAAGCGAGCCTTTTGGTCGGAATCGATGGTCTTGAATTGAAGGTATGCCGTCGTATCGGAAATAAAACGATAGTTTTCGATTCGAAACGGGACAAAGATGCCGTCGAGTTCGCAAATAAGAAAAGGACAGGCAGTAAACAAATCATCAACGTGACGGCGCGTCACGCTCGTCAAGTCGCCGGAAAGCGAAAAAGCGATTTCGCCATTTATGCCGTGCGGTTTTTTAAATTGTCCGACGGGAACCAATTCGTCGCGATTAATCATATTCGTGTAATTCGTGCGCCCAAGGCATTTAGACGTTTATCGATATCCTCGTAGCCGCGATCGATTTGATCGATGTTGTGAATCCGGCTGGTGCCTTCGGCGCTCATCGCCGCAATCAACAAGGCGATACCGGCACGGATATCCGGTGAAACCATATTGGCTGCCCGCAGGTTATACCGTCGATTGGAACCGATGACGGTTGCCCGGTGCGGATCGCACAAAATAATCTGCGCACCCATGTCAATCAGCTTATCCACAAAAAACAAGCGGCTTTCAAACATTTTCTGATGAATCAGCACACTGCCGTTCGCCTGCGTCGCCACCACGAGAAAAACGCTTAACAGGTCGGGAGTCAAGCCGGGCCAGGGCGCATCGGCAACAGTTAAAATCGACCCGTCGATGAACGTATCAATGGTATAAGAATCCTGTTCGGGAACAAGGATGTCGTCTCCTTCTTTATCGATAATGATTCCGAATTTGGCAAAAGTATCGGGAATTTGTCCCAAATCATCGTAAGAAACATTCTTGATTCGAATTCCCGAACCGGTCATAGCCGCCATTCCGATAAAACTTCCGATTTCAATCATATCGGGCAAAACAAGGTGTTCGCAACCCTGCAACCGGTCCACTCCTTCTATGCGGAGCAGGTTCGATGCAATACCGTCGATTTTGGCGCCCATCGACACCAGCATCTTGGATAATTGCTGCAAATAGGGTTCGCAGGCGGCATTATAGATGGTCGTTTTTCCTTCCGCCAAAACCGATGCCATCAAGATATTGGCGGTGCCGGTGACCGAAGCCTCGTCCAACAGCATGTAAGCGCCTCTTAATTTTTCGGCTTTCACTTCGTAAATTCCCCGCTCGGCATCGTAATTAAATTCCGCTCCCAACTTTTGGATGCCCAGAAAATGCGTATCCAGACGGCGGCGTCCGATTTTATCGCCTCCGGGCTTGGGAATCAAGGCTTCGCCGAAACGGGCAACCAGTGGACCCACCAACATGACGGAGCCGCGCAAGGAAGCGCTTTTTTTCAGAAATTCTTCTGTTTTAAGATAATCGGGGTCAACGGCATCCGCTTGAAATGTATAAGTTCCGGGAAAGGGACGATCGACTTTCACTCCCATTTCTTTCAACAGAATAATCAGATTATTTACATCGAGAATATCGGGAACATTATGAATTGTGACTTTTTCGGGAGTCAACAAAGCAGCGCAGATAACTTGCAATGCTTCATTTTTAGCACCCTGCGGAACAATTTCTCCGGTCAGCTTATGCTTTCCTTCAATGATAAATGATGCCATTCTTATTTATTTTGCCTGCGAGACATGTTTTTATTCATTTTCATCAAAATATCCTTCGACTCCGCCAATTTGTGAGACTCCTCATCCAGCACGATTTTACCTTCCGAGAGGTCAACCATGTCTTTGAAGATTTTCCGGTCGTCAACGTTTTCTTTATTCCAAGTGAGGAATGATTTTTTCATGTGATTTGCCAGCAGCGAAATAAGGTATTCCTTTTGATCGCCTTCTTCATACAGGATCGCCTTTTTAATCATGTTCTCAAGATTCTTGCCGTAGTGCTTGTAGGTGATTCTGCCTTGAGAATAAGGCAGTCTGTTGGGTTTAATATACATATCTTCCCGTTTTATCACTTCGTAGGGGTAATCGATATCGAGGGCAAAATCGGACATGATAGCCAAATGATCCCAAAGAATATGTTTGAAATCGTTGACATCCCGCAAATGAGGAAACATGTTTCCCATAATATTGACGATGGAATTGGCACATCGTGTTCGTTCTTCTCTGTCTGAAATGGAAACGCAATAATCGACCATGTTTTGGATATTTCTGCCGTATTCGGGCAACGCCAAGCGCTTTTCTTGCGTATTGTATCGCATTGTGTTCATTGAAATTTTATTTAATATTTTGTTTTTATGGTTTGAGCAATTGATTGCAGCGTTTCGACGATTTCATCGCACCACCTGTCGAATGCTTCATCTTCGGGTTGACATTCGGGATGCGTCAGAACATAGTCGATCGTTTCTTTGACGCCTTGGTCAAAGCGTATTTCGGCAACAAAACCGGGAACCAAGCGTTTTAATTTGGTGTTATCGAAAACAACCGAGCCGGCTTTATCACCCAATAATCCGCCGTGGAAATCATAGGGTCCCGCCGAAGCAAGAAATTCGGAAGATACATGAACCGCCGACAAGGGCTTGTTCAAAGCATCGGCAAGGCATTGATAGATTTGATTCCATGTCAATGTTTCGTCGGAAGTGATTTGAACCGCTTCGCCTCGAGCGCGGATATTCCCGATCAAACCGACAAAGCCTTTGGCAAAATCAGCGGTATGTGTCATGGTCCATAAAGAAGTTCCGTCACCTTGGATAATCACGGGTTTATCATTCAATATCCGCTTAACGACCGACCATGTGCCCGTGTGTCCGTGAACGGCAAGCGGCACTTTCCGTTCATCATAGGTATAACTCGGACGAACAATCGTTATCGGAAATCCTTCTTCGCGATAAAGTTTCATCAGATAATCTTCGCAAGCGATTTTGTCACGCGAATACTGCCAATAGGGGTTCGCCAAAGGAGTCGCTTCCGTTACGCGATAATCGGACAGCGGTTTCTGATACGCCGAAGCCGAGCTGATAAATATAAATTGTTTCGTTTTATCCTTAAACAAACGATAATCTCTTTGCAAATGTTCCGGAACAAAAGCGATGAAATCGGCAACGCAATCGAAATTCATGTCACGGATTAATCCCGCAACTTTTGTTTCATCATTCACATCGGCAAGCAAAAAATGCACGCCCGCAGGCAGCGCTTCGTTACGCCCGCCCCGATTCAAAAGGTATAATTCATGTCCTTGTGAAATCAATAGTTTAGAAACAGCGGCGCTGATAGTTCCCGTACCGCCTATAAATAAAATCTTCATAATATGGAAGCTCTAATATGGAATTGATTTTCGGAACAAAGATAATAAAATATTCGGGAATTATAAAATGAGGGCTGCCGCCGAAACGGACTTGACATGGAGTGCCATAAGGTGTAAAAGATTTTTTATTTTTTGCAACTCTTTGTTACACTATTTGACATATTATTCGTATTTTTACGGCATAATTTAAATCTAATGTATAATTTGTGAAATTTATTAACTCTAATACTTCATTTTATGAAAAAGATATCATTTATTCTCGCTATTGTATTATATTTTATCTCCTGTAACGGTAATAATAACAATAAATTTCAAGACGGGATCAGCGGGTCGAATCAAGAAGCTTTTAATTACAGGTACAAAAATATTGATTCTTCCCGGATTATCGCAAAGAAAGTAATCGTAGTCTTGGACAGCTTAAAAAAGGATTTACCTGACGACTATTATTACAATGAAATGGCAAAAGCATTGAATACATTATCGTACAGTTATTTCTTAATGTCAAACTTTGATTCTGCAAGGATATGTATTCGTAAAGTTCTGGATATACGGAATGATTTTAGCAACAAGAAAGTAGAGAGGGCAATATCGCTTTCGATTGTAGCGCGTTTGCTTTTGCGTGAATGCAAATACGAAGATGTTTTTAAAATGTACAACGATACAATAAGCTATTATAACTCTTTTTTGACCTTGCCGGCACGAGATAAAGAACGATATTATTGGGGAGAATCGGAATATTTATTAGGTAATCTCATACTGAGATATTATTACAGAAATGGAGAAAATTTGGAAAATATAAAGCCATACATTCAAAAAGCGGAGCGGGACACCATGTATATCGATCCAACTCAAAAATTGTCATTATATTATACTATTGCCGGAACATACTCAAGATTTATTAAATCTTCTGATACGCTTAATTTAGTGAAAGCGCTCGAATACCTGCAAAAAGGATTTACTCTTTTGTCGAATCCCGGAATCGAAAATAATTATTTTCTTGCCAATTATTATCAAATGCTGGGAGAAATTTTATCAAATGACAGTACAAAGTTAGTAGAAAAGAGCAAAGATTCCATCATTATATATAGCAGGGTTGAAGAAATAAAAAAGAATAAATACTTTACTGATTGGGATAAAAAACAGATGGAGCGCGACTCATTTCCTTTGTATTTATTTGAAAAAGCAAGAAGGTTGTTTCTCGATTACAAAGACCCTTATCAGAATATTTCATCCGAAATACCCATTGCCGCCTATTATTTAAACTCCAAAGACACAATAAATGCAAGGATACATTATCAAAATTGTATAAAACAAGTCGTTGAATTAACTGATACCGTACCATTAGGCAAATGGAAGTATAAAGTATATGAAGGAGCCTTAGAAACGATGACAAACGATAATTCGAGTGAAGAAGTAAAAGGATGGTTTGACATTTATTCAAGCGAACTGAATAATATATTTAAAAATGAGAAGGATGATTATATTGCGCAAATGGAAAGGGATAACCAGAAAGTTCGGTTACGGTCACTTTCGTCGATTTTAGCGGCTTTCGGCGTTTTGTTGATCTTTGCTGTCTTTGTACACAGAAAGGATAAGAAAGTTCAATCAAAATTAGAGCTTGCAAAAACAAGTTTAGAGGTTGCAAATAAAACAGGCTTAAAAATTATAGCATCTCAGAAAAACATAGAGACTCTTAATACAAAAATAGCCATGAAGAAATTGATAACAGGCATCTATGCGGAATTTTGTAAACTTTTCGAAATGGATATACTGAATGTCGGCTTATTGGATAAAAAGAATGACAAGCTGTTTATTTATTCATTGAAAAACGAAAATGAAATATCGTATAAGGACTATTCATTGAGAGCCGATAACAACGTAGCTGAAGTTGCATGTATCAAAGACGGGCGAGAAATAAACAGCGATAATTACAGAAACGAAAACGGAGATGCCATATCAATTGCTTGTGTACCATTATATGATGAAACCGAGGGTAAAAGGAAGGAAAACCCGATCGGAATTATTTCAATTCGATCATCGAAAGAAAAAACATTCAGCGATCATGACAAGCTGTTGCTGTCAAACATATCTTTGCCGTTAGCAATCGTAATAAATAACATGTCCTATATGATAAATATGATAGAAGACAAAATGATTGCCGATACTTGTATTTCGATTATGAATCATCAAATTGCTCCTCATTTGAGGAATTTTTTCCCCGATAGTTTGAAAATGCTGCGAGACGATATATTAAATAATTCTCCCGATACATTGCAGAAAGCTGAGCATGCTATCAAAGTCTCGAACAGACTGAGGCGTATTTTTAATATCATATTTTCAAAAATGGAAAATCTCAGTGTAAATAAAATACCATTCGAGTGTTCTATTTTTAACATTCAAGACATTTTTGATGCACTGCAAGAAAATAACTATCCGATGTTATTTTTTAAGCCGGCTGTATATAAAGTGGAAGCCGACAAAGTGCAAATCGAATTGTTGCTGCAAAATTTAATCGAAAATGCCATAGAAGCAATAAAAAAAACAACTGATGGAAGAATAGAAATATCGGCATCGGAATACAATGAGCAATTCATTAAAATATCGGTTAAGGATAACGGCATCGGAATCGCTCCCGATAGAATCGACGGATTGTTTGATATGGAGAATGACGTCATTATAAAAACAAAGCCCGCCGGCAAATTAGGTTTTGGATTGGTATTATGCCGGTATATTATAAACGAACACGACACAAATACAAATCGAGGATGTAAAATTTGGGCGGAAAGCGCAGAAGGACAAGGAAGTTCTTTTTATTTTACTTTAGCAAAACGATGATAATAATAATATAATAACATAAACGAGTTATGGAAACCGTAAAAAAAATTGTTATAGTTGATGACGAAGAGGCAAAACGAGCAGGCATAAGCCTTATGATATCGGGAGCGCCTGATATTGAGGTCTTAAGTGATTTCAGTAATCAAAAAAATTTGTTTGACTTTTTGCACGATGAGACAAGGGCTAATCCGGATATTATTCTTTTAGACATGGATTTCAGGAATGAAAGTCATACAGAAGGAGTGGAAATTACAAAGAAAATAAAAAATGAGTTTAATAATATTGAAGTTATCATTGTTTCGGCACATTTTAATTATCCCTTCTATGCCCGTGAAAAGAATGAAAAAACCGGAATAGATGAAAGTTACAGTATTATAGCCGATGCGATAAATGCCGGCGCTAAAGGTTTCATTGACAGTAAGGTGAATGGGTGTCTTCAACAGGATATTATCAGAGGGATTCATTGTATTGCAAGTGGGGACAACTATTTTTTTAATGTCCCGGTATTACAAATAATTGTTAAGGCATTTTTGCAATTTGCAACTAAAAAAACTGCTGAAGATATTAAAACAATTGCTGAAAGATATAATCTGGACGATATCGATTTGGAATATTTAAATTTATTGTCCAAAGGAGAAAAAGCAGAGACAAATGCAAGTGAATTATCGAATAAATTCAAAGGAAATACCCCAAAGGAGAAAAATGCTATGATTAAATGGACTAATAGAATACAAGAAACTATCGCCAAGAAATTGGGGGTTCCCAATCGAGCAACACTTATTTTAATGAAAGCAATAAATATAGGTCTCATTGTACCTGAGTAGGATCATATAACAATGACAGCAAGTCAAGTTAAAAACGAATAATCTTTATTTTCGACCGTCAGTCCGTCTTTTTTTCAGTATTTTTCCTGAAAATTTCAGGAAAATTCCCAACCAAAGCGAGAAAATTATCGGCGGGGTCATTATTTAAGCGGGAAAAACATACGGGAAATTTACCTATATAAAATACTGAAAATAAGTGAATTATCTCTTGCAATAAACTAAATTTCATACTACTTTTACAGCGTGAATTTCCAATACCGGAAATTCGTGAGCTAATAAAATTATCATCTAAAAAATTTAAAAGTATGAATGCAAAAACTATTATTTCTATCAGAACCGCATACCTTGTGGCGGTTGCAACTTTTGTTACGTGTTTTGGATTAAAAGCACAATCCGGTGATTTAAAGGAAAATGAGAACGCGTTAATAACCAATAGCGTTATTAGATTTTCCGATAATTTACATGAAATTACAATGTATGCTAAAGATGGGAAAGGCAGCTATTTAGGCAAAGTCGTAATTCAAGAATCCAATCGAGCGCCGAAGTACTGTATTCAGCAGGATTCGATATGCGATGGCTTCGTTTGTGCTAAACTTTTTTGTTACAACGATAAAACAAAGGCGTATGACAACTATCCCGACGAACTCGTGATTTACCGGCTTAATCAAGATAATGTGTTCGTTTACTTGGCATATTACAAAAAGAAAGATAATCGATTGGAAGAATTAATAAACACCAATCATGTCATATTTGACCGGGAATTACGGGAATTATTAAAACTTCCGCCGGAATAGCGTGAAAAAAGGCATATATGGGATGAGAAATGAATAATGTGTACAAAATAAAAAGATTTTTTTATTTTCTGCAACTCTTTGACATACTATTTGACATATTATTCGTATTTTTACGGCTTAATTTTAATCTAATGTATAATTAGTGAAATAAACGAACGCTAATACATCATTTTATGAAAAACAATCCGTCTCATCCCAAAGGTCTTTATCTATTATTTGCCACCGAGATGTGGGAACGCTTCAGTTATTACGGAATGCGCGCCATTTTCGTATTATATCTGATAAAGGCGCTGCTGTTCGACAAAGAACTTGCTTCCGCCATTTTCGGGAGTTATACCGGACTCGTTTATCTTACGCCGCTGATAGGCGGGTATGTCGCCGACCGATATTGGGGAAACCGGCGTTCCATTCTGAGCGGAGGATTAATAATGGCTTTGGGGCAATTCTTTATGTTTTTGAGCGCTGCCTTTTTCATCACCAAGGAGATTGCCGTTCCGCTGATGTATGGCGGTTTAAGTCTTTTGATTATCGGAAACGGCTTTTTTAAACCCAATATATCAACCATGGTAGGCCAATTATACAAAGAAAGTGAAAAAGCACGGAGAGAATCGGCATATACGATTTTTTACATGGGGATTAATGTTGGAGCTTTATTGGCTCCTGTTGTCGCAGGCGCTTTGGGCGACACCGGAAATCCCGCCGACTTCAAATGGGGATTTCTATCCGCCTGTGTCGGAATGTTGTTGGGAACGGCATTGTTCCGTTTTTTTCAAGACAAATATTTGATTACTCCCGAAGGATTGCCTGTGGGCGTTAATCCGAACCGGAAGAGTGATGTTTCGATAAAAAAAGACAAATCGGTAAAAACCGAAAACATCGGTAAACTAATAAAAGACTTCAGCCTGTGGGGAATCGGCGAAGTCGTTTTATTTTTTCTTTTTTATAAAGCGGCATCTTTTGATTTTTTCGGAGCCGTTATTTTCAGCCTTTGCCTTATTGTTCCGGCAAGTATTATTACCGATGGTTCCCTCACCAAAACAGAACGCAAGCGAATATGGGTGATATTCATAGTTTCGTTTTTTGTTATTTTCTTCTGGTCGGCCTACGAGCAAGGGGGAGCCTCTCTGACTTTTTTTGCCGATGAGCAAACCGACAGGGTCATTTTCGGGAAAGAGATGCCTACCAGTTATTTTCAAATATTCCAACCGCTTTTCGTCATAATCCTGGCTCCCGTTTTTTCATTTTTATGGATCTATCTCAAGAAAAAAAACATCGAAATTTCATCGCCGGCAAAACAGGCAATCGGACTTTTTCTTTTAGCAACAGGATACTTGATTATTGCGTTTGGAGTGAAAAATATCGAACCGGGAATAAAAGTCGGCATGTTTTGGTTAATCGGTCTCTATTTTATTCACGTACTTGGAGAATTGTGTTTATCTCCCATCGGGCTTTCATTGGTCAACCGGTTGGCTCCCGTGCGTTTTGCTTCTCTCTTAATGGGGGTTTGGTTATTGTCGGGCGCCACCGCCAATAAATTTGCCGGAATGCTGAGCGGCCTATATCCGGAATTTGACTCCAAAGGGCAATTGGTTAAGGCTAGCTCTATACTCGGATTTCAAATTGAAAATCTTTTCGATTTTTTCATGGTATTTGTAGTAATGTCCGGGGTTGCATCCATACTGCTTTTCGCAATCACAAAGAAATTAGAAACAATGATGAATGTAAAAAATGAAATTTATGAACACAAAGATGAATGAAATCAATGAGAAAATAGGAAGGTATCGCTGGACGATATGCGCGTTACTTTTCTTTGCCACCTCCATAAACTATTTAGACAGACAGGTGTTTTCCATATTGAAAGATACTTTGGAGAGAAAATTCAATTGGTCCGATACCGATTATGCCAACATAGTGCTGGTATTTCAAGTGACGTATGCTGTTTCGCTGTTGTTTGCCGGTCGGTTTGTCGATTGGCTCGACACCAAACGGGGATATGCCTGGTCATTAATTATATGGTCTGTCGGCGCCCTGATTCACGGCTTGTCGAAAGGTACGGGAGGATTTATGTTTGCGCGTGGCATACTGGGTGTTGGCGAAGCCGGTAACTTTCCCTCAGCCATCAAAACGACTGCCGAATATTTTCCCAAAAAAGAAAGGGCTTTTGCAACAGGCATTTTCAACTCGGGCGCGAACGTCGGTGCAATCCTGGCTCCGTTGTGCGTTCCGTGGATGGTGGACAATTGGGGGTGGCAAGCCGTATTCTATACTGTGGGAGGAATAGGTTTTATATGGTTGATTTTTTGGTTTTGGCTTTACGATATTCCTTCCCGTCAAAAAAGATTAGGCAGGAAGGAATACGATTACATCATGAGTGACAATGAACCTCCCGAAACTTCGGATATGAAATGGTACAAAGAATGGGGAAAACTGTTGAAATACAAGCAAACTTGGTCTTTTGCCTTTGGCAAGTTCATGACCGACGGCGTTTGGTGGTTTTTCCTGCTCTGGTTGCCCGCCTATTTGAAAGCTGTGTACGGAATATCAGGCAGGGCTGTTATGTGGCCCCTGACCGTTCTCTACACCATGACCTGTTTCGGCAGCATAGGCGGCGGTGCATTATCCATGTATTTCATTCGCAAGGGATATGAACCGTATGCGGGACACATGCGCGCCATGCTGATTATTGCATTTTTTCCACTTGTCATATTGTTTGCTCAGCCCTTGGGCGGAATTTCTTTTTGGGTGCCTGTACTATTGATCGGGATAGGAGCTGCGGCTCACCAAGGCTGGTCTGCGAATATTTTTACGACTGTTTCCGCTATGTTTCCCAAAAAATCGGTGGCTTCTGTTACCGGAATCGGCGGAATGGCAGGAGGAATCGGCGGAATAGTAGTCAGCGAAGTCGGCGCACGGGTTTTCGATTTTTATCGGACAACGGGAATTAAAGCGTTTTGGGAGAATGTTTCAAGAACCAACCTTGCAGCGTTTGCCGAGAAGGTTAGAAACGCTCACCTGATAAATCCTCTTCGCATAGAACTTGACAAAACGGAGTTGATGAACTTGCCCAAAGAAATTGTGATTCAGATTCAGTCGAACAGCTCCTTCTCTCTGCAACAAATAAACGACTATGGAAACATGGGTCAAAAGGCATTTGATGCAATGACCAAGAATTTGACTGACCCGGTATTGGTTGACCAACTTCATCGGTTGGTAGCGACACAAAAGCCGATTGTTCAACAATCCTTGTCGGCACCGTATGCCGCAATGTTCGCTTTTTGCGCCGTGGCTTATCTTATCGCATGGATAGTCATGAAAATATTGGTTCCTCGATATAAAGCGATCACCGAACTGTAACACCTAAACATTATGGAAACCGCAGGAACACTTTATGCAACAAAAAATAATAATGAACCCATCCGCTCGTTCAAATTGGAATTGGGTGATAACATTATCGGCAGACCTTCGAAAGAAAAACCAAGTACAATCGAAATTGAAGGCGACAAAAAATTAAGTCGTCAACACTTTGTCATTAAAGTAAGTAAAAATGAGGACGGGATTTTTATGTATCTATTACGGGACAATGATTCGTTAAATGGCACGCAGATTCTATCCGGTAAAAAGAAAAAGAAATTGAGCGGTAATGAAGAAATCCGTTTGCAAAACGGCGATGTGATAAAAGCCGGCGAGAATATTTTTTTTGAATTGGAAATCTCTGATTTAGAAACTGAAGAGCCGACAGAAGACATCCCGAAGCACGATATCGGAATCATATCCGTTCCAACCACCAAAGGCGGAAAAACAGAATATGTGATGGCGTTTTGTGAAGAGATATCGCATATAACAGCCGACGGAAACTATTCTTATTTGTATCTGGATGATGAAGAATCAGGCATCATTTGGGCAAACAAAAATTTAAGATACTTTGAAGACTTGTTGAGAGATAAAGATTATATTGTTCGTATTCATGATTCAACAATAATCAATGTAAAGAAAATGAAATCCTATAATATAGAAGGCAGAGACGGAAGAGTGATTCTCGAAACCGGAGCAAAATTCATCGTTTCAAGAACTTATAAAGATTCATTTGAAAAAAAATTATCGATTAAAAAGTGATTGAGCTGTTTTTACGGGCATATTAATCAACGCCGCGAATGATAGTAAACCGGAATAATCCGACATACGCTGAATTCAGAGAACAATTCCAATTTGAGGCAACAAAGAAATATCGGTTGGGAAAGGGGGGATATAGCGTTGTATATAAAGCTTGGGATAGCCGGCATCGAAAATGGGTGTCAATAAAAATAGCCGAAGCAGATATCGAAAAAGAGCATCTGAGCTTGAAGAGAGAAACGGAACTTGTTGATAAAAAATTGCCTCCCGGTCATCCCAATATTGTTTATTACGAAAAATGTTACCGATTTACTATACCCCAAACGGGAGTGTTTGATTATGCGGTTTTAAATTACTATGAGGAGGGTAATCTTTTAAAACTTAAAAATAAAGAATCTCTCAGCCTTAATCAAAAGCAATTTATTTTGGAGCAATTGTTGGAAGGTATCCGATTTTTGCATGAAAATAAGATCATTCATCGTGATCTTAAACCGGAAAACATACTGATATCATTTGAGGGAGGAAAGTATATCCCCAAAATTTCGGATTTCGGAATCAGTAAAGACACCGAGACTGACCAAGCATCTTTTACAAATTCATTGAAAATAGCATCCAAACGATATGCATCCCCCGAACAATTAGACGATGAAAACAATTCAATAGATTATAATACGGATTTGTGGAGCTTCGGAATCATTGCCTTAGGTTTGTTCCTTGATGCTTTGCCTTTCGATAAGGAAACATTGGATAAGATAAAACAAGGCATACTACCTTCTATTGATTTCTTGCCGGAAGCATGGCAAATGCTTATAAAGGGATGTTTAAAAGCAAATCCCGATGATCGAATACAAAATTGCGAAGAATGTCAAAGAATCTTATCGGAAAACCGGGAAGAAAACTTTCCCTCGGAAGAGCAATTAGAATTAAAACCAAAGAAAAACGGGAAAGAAAGTAATACTCAACCTATAGAATCAAAAAGAAAATGGATGTATGCAATTGTTGGGTGTCTAATTGTTTTTCTTTTCGCTTATTCATATATAAACTTCGATCAAGAATCTTCTCAAAATGCATACAAAGAGGCATATGAAAAGGCAAAAGAGTTGGCAGAGCAAGAACAAGCAGTAAAAAATAATGATCATTTGATAAAAAATTACATAGATTACATAAAAATGTATAAAGAATTAGCAATTTCCGAAGGACATAAGTATAAAATTCCGGCGAGTATTATATTAGGAAATGCTTTGATAGAGTCAAATGCAGGACAAGCCACTTTGGCAAAAGAAGCCAATAATCATTTTAGTATGAAATGCCATTCGGATTGGACGGGGGAACGAGTTTATCGTAAAGACGATCTACCTAAGGAATGTTTCCGAAAATATAAATCTGTAAGAGATTCTTATGATGATTATTGTCTTATGCTTGTTAATTTACAACAATACAGCAATTTGAGATTTACGTTTAATCGGAATGATTACAAAGCTTGGATAGATGGACTATTTTCAGCCGGGTATGGTGGCGATAGTTTTAAGATTAAATTAAAAAAAGTTATAGAAGATTATCAACTATACCTGTTAAGCCAATAAAGTCAGCGATGAAAATAAATTATTAGGACATTCACAGTGTATGTCCTAACGGACTCTTATATTATGCATTAATCGGAAGTAAAAATGTAAATAAAAACAAATTGTCGTAGAATAAATATCGGCGATTTACCCGCCAAAATTCTTTAAAAACACATCCGCAGTACATACAATAAATAAAAATATTTCCGGATAATTATTTGTAAAAACATTGTATTATGCAAATATCAAATATAGAAAGTAAACGAGGTAATTTGTCGATATTGTTCGGAGACGGGTTGTCTGAACCGGGATTTTCGTAAGATTTTCAGGATTATCAAGATTGGGGATTTTGGGGATATTGGGAGGGAGAACCGGGGAAAATGTCCATATTGCCAAATTGCCGGTTTGGACATTTGGCAATTTGGCAATTTAGAGAAACCGGAGGTTTTCCGAAGACGGGCAGTTGGGGATCGGAGAAACGGGGCAGACATGTTGACCGAATTCGATGAAAGTCGATATTGTTTGGAGCGTTGGGGATATTTGAGACAAAAGACCTCATTTAAACCTCATTTTATTTAACAAAACAACCTTAGTAGCAATGATTCAAGGTCTCTCTTACCAACAAACCTAATTACCTAATTTTCATGATATTAATGAGGTAATGAGAAAATGTGTCTTTTCCTGATTTAGGTTGACTATTGTCAGTTTTATCACTTAGAAAAGTTGACTCGGATTAATACTAATAACTGATATTTGTTTACTTCTGATTGTTATCTCTGATATTTGTTTACCCT
>Ga0123354_10000422_pt1 | contig 41200 bp, 22 predicted proteins | sample TergutLab28metaG_2_FD_97872 | JGI IMG/M metagenome (GOLD analysis project Ga0123354, IMG submission 97872) | Labiotermes labralis P4 segment gut microbial communities from Petit-Saut dam, French Guiana - Lab288 P4 | ecosystem: Host-associated > Arthropoda: Insects > Digestive system > Gut ... | reverse complement strand
TAGTCGCGAGCTCCTGATGATGGGCATAGTAGTGCCCGAAACATGTTGAGCCTATAAGAAGTACAATAAAATAATAAGTGGCATCTAGTTGGTTTTTATTCTTCAGTTATCACAATGATGCACCATCAAACATCAAACTGAAATATAATTTTAATAAATATATACTTCCTTTCAACTGTAACCTAAATCGGGTATAACACAAAGCAAGGTAACCAGATGCTTATTTGGTTTCCTCCTTTATTCAAAATAAAGCACACTTCTAATATATATATATATATATATATATTGCTGTGCAAGCACATGTAGTAGGTTGCTTAATTTATGTACTCTGATAATATATGGGCTGTACCAGAAGTCATGAGCAAATTAATTTCACTTTCAAATTAATGTAGGAATAGGAAAACATCACTTGTCAGTCAAGTCTGTGCAATGTATTCACTTCTCTACAAAGTCTCCATCATAACTGATGCATTTTTGCCACCATTCTAGAAGTACAAAGATCCCTTGAAGATAAAACTCTGTTTCAGCCATTCATAAACAATGAAGGATGGCTACCTAGACTGCCTCATTGTTCCTCTAGTGCTGGTCTTGCATCTGATCCTTCATGAACCCTAACTGATGGTAATCTGAAGGTACAGACTGTAGGGCGGATTGAAGTTCCCAACCATTCTTCTGATTCCTCTCCATGCATACACAAGCAGTGCGGGGCCATGCAATGTAGTGATGCAGGATGATCCTTTTCATCCCTGAACATCTGTCATGTAGTGCATGATAAATTGCCTGGAGTACCTGAAGGTAACGGGCAGCAATTACGATTTCCTCTTGTGACAAAAACCTGACCAATGTGCATCCTTCAGTATCCCAAACAATAGTTCCCATGGTCTTATAGACTGAGAGAACTCTTTTTGCCTTCTATGTATTGGGCAATGTTGTGTGATGTCATTCCATGCTCTGTCATTTTGTTTCCAGATTAAAGTGACAAAAACAGCTGTCATCACCCATTTCATGATGCTGTAAAGAAAGTTATCATCTTTGACAGCATACCATTCCAGAAACTGTGAGGAAGACTTTTTTCACTTACAGTTGTACCCCTCTGTCAGAAAGCCAGGCACTCAGGTGGCACAAACTTTGACGTAACTCAAATTTCCCACCATCTGGTGTACCACAGTAACCTATTTCAATCTCTGCTGCTATTTCTCTGTCATTCATAGATTTTCTTCGATGAGCCTACTGTTTCTCTTTATTTCTCTCGGTGGAAACAGCTTGCAGGCAAACACTACAGGGTTGCTCAGAATGTCTGTGTTCCCATTTTTAATATGCTGTACCCATTATCTGATATTACTAGCACCTGTGAACAGGCAATTCAATATGCATGCTGAAGCTGTGCATGAATATCCAACATGGGAATCTCCTCCTTAACCAGCAATTTGAGTACCACATATTGCTGAAATGGCATATCCTAACCACACTGTAATACACGGTCCAGCAGAAATAGTAAACTAATTTTAAATACAAATAACATTTTACTGAAAGTAATTAATAACAATTTCAGCATATTACAATTTACTACAGTGCTTAAATTCATCTTAAATTTGTTATACATTGTACCACTTTTTGTGTACAATGTCTTTTAGGTGGCCACCAGACTCCTGAATGCACAGGTGCACATGAGTTGAGATGATGTGCTTAACTTTTCCAAGTGTTTCTTCTGAAATGTTGAAGATTTCATCTTGTATGGCTTGTCTGAGTGCATTTAAATCTACAGAGTCTACCGTACACTTTACTTTTCAAATAACCCTAAAGAAAAAAAAATCAGGTGCTGTGGAAACAAATGACCCAACGCAGCCATGTTCATCACTGCTGTGTGGGCCAGAGCACCATCTTGTTGAAACCACAAGTTATGGTTTGGTAGGAGTTTTAGGGCCAGAAATTCAATGATCATCTCTGTGTAATGTTGTGATGTGACTTCATCCTCAAAGAAGTAGGATCCAAAGTCTCCCCTGGACTAAAGAGCACACCAAACAGTAACTTTGGGGTCACAGGTCATAAAGGTGACATTAGCGAAGTTCATGAAGATTTGCAGGTGACCAGTATCAAAAGTCCTGCTTATTTATTGTGCCATGTAAGTGAAAATGTGACTCATCACTCATCAGAAGGGTGCTCGGCAGGTCTGGATTTTCAGTCAGTATTCCTTGATAATAACAACAAAATTGTAAGCGTACCTCTTTGTCCCGATCACTTAAAGAATACACAATTCGCAATTTGTATGCATGAAGATTCAGGTCACTATGCAGGATGCGCCCAACACTCCTGCCAGACATGACTAATGCTTGGGCTTGCAAATTGCCTTGGACTACAGCCAAAAGAAGCCAACATTCGGGCAATGTTCTCGGGTGTGCCAACTGAGGACGGCCAACCAGGTGACTTTTACACATGACAGAGCCTTTCTCACACCACTGCCTTACCTATCAACATACCGCGTTTGGAGGTAGGGATTCATGTCGATTCATTTCGTGGTGAAATCCACACTGAGTCTCTATAATGGATCCCGTCCACATCAACAGTTCCACAGCACAAACACATTCTCTAACTCCCCATCGCTCCATGTCAACTAATTTCGAAGGTTGCCACTTATTTAAAACAGCTGTATGCCATGATACCCTAGTGGAGAAGGCTGAAATTAAAATCTTCACCATTGCTGCCAGACCCTGTACGACTACGTGATGGACGCAAGTGACATGATTTTCATTCTGGGGTGAGACAACAGGTGGAAGTAGTCATCATATATCTTGTACTGCAATATTTCCTGGCATTCATTTGTGATTATACATTGCTCATGATCTTCAGTACAACCTTCACATAATGGAAGAATATAGTCACAACATCAGTATACAATTATATTTGCAACAAATGCTCTGAGAATAGAATACTCTACACACCCACGCATCATGCAGTTTCTTCATAACAAGAAAATAGTCAACAATCAAGAACCTTCAATCCCCTCAGAATGTGTCATAACATTTTGTATCCATTCATGATATCGATCTGGGTAGCTCAGTCAGTATAGTGACTGACTATGGGCTGGACGGTCCGGGATCGAATTCTGGTGGGGACGAGATTTTCTGCCCATCCAGACCCAGCCTCCTGTACAATGGGTACCGGGTCTTTCCTAGGGGTAAAGTGCGGCCAGAGCATGCTGCTGACCACTCACCCCCTTCTAGTGCCACGGTCATGGAACAGTAGAGCTATACCTCTACCCACCCTCTGGGCCACACTGGGCCTTAACGGGATCACACATGACATCAATACTCTTAAACAAGCAGCCATTTAGAATGGTACCAATACAGAAACCTTGGCACAGACAAGAGAACAGTATGACAACTGATCACAGAGAACTGTGAAATAGCCCAACAGAGTGCCAAAAGGTGGGATTTTTGGACCGTGCTGACGAATGTTTGGGTTCAATACAGCAGACCCCCTTTCACTAGCTGAATAACTACTCAAAGAATACTCAGCATCATATAGTTTGTGTTCTGCCACTTTTACTTCATTAAAGTAACTTGGGTTATTGTTGAGCATTCCTTGCATGAAACAAAGATACACACACACAAATGGTAGGTAGAGCACATACATTATCATGCCAACTACTGAACACATTTTGCTGAAGTTTGTGTGGAAAATTCAAAATGTACATGTAACACGAACGTTTTGTCAAAAATATACATCACACACACAAACTCATACATGACATGAAATAGTGATCACATTAACATGTACAGCTTTTACATCAGACATCTCACACTTTAATGGACTGACCATTAACCAAATTTAAATAAGAAAATTTTCTGGCTGTGCATCATATGTATCTTGCAGTTCGTTTTAAAAAATGAAGTTTTACCTGTAACAAATGGACATCAAAACCAATGAAATATGTGAAGCAGGAAACAAAACATTTGGAAAGTGTGTGAACTACAATGGTATATATATACATTTCCAGTCTTACTTTTCCTTACTGTCTTTAGCACAAATGAACCTATTATTTGAGTCATACTCCACCGTATGTTCAAATATATTTACATGAATACAAAAGGCTTCACAGTAACAGAACCCAAAGTTCCATTGTCACTAATAGAAAAATTCTGCGAATACAAGAGGTACCTGCAAGAAGAGGGAACAAAGGATCTAATACAAAACAATCATGTCAATGGCGCATACTAGCTTGTCTAAAATATTTTTGTTTTGACTTCAGGATCAGTGAAAAATATCAAAACATGAATATGTCTCATCTTAAGTAAGAGACTAAATTATCTAATTTCAAATAAATGTCAGTATGGTCCATCAATTTCAGGGAATCCCAGAACTATTAACCCATCACGCCCATTTGTTTTACGGCTGTCTTCGCAGATCACCTACACTATCCTGTCAGACAGGTTAAATCACTCATTTAATCTTTGAATTTCATACAAATTTCTGTTGCTGCAAATATCTGCATCTCCCATCATGTAGCTCAACATACGCATTAGATTATCACCTTTCACAGTTCACATGAAGAAAGCTGTTTTCTTACTGAAACATTCAACATTCATCACTACAGATGCCCCACAGAGATGAAAAAATAATATGACATGGCTGGCATAATATAGAAAAAAATGAGTGCAAGGGTTCATCCACAATGACAGGTGAACAGACACACTTAATTAAAACAACTACTAACACATATTCACGAAATATTACTTAAATAAAATAAATTGATTCTCTTTTTTTTAACTCCACTACAGCACACTTACCTTCCTGGATACACTCTATAATCTTCCGAAGTTCCTTCGTCCCTAGACTCTTCCTTGAATGATGGCATCCTTCAAATCATCCTGGAAGACAATAAACAAAATAACAAATGGTTAGTGTAACTACAATTAGTATAAGGTGGTGCTTTTCAAATGGTGGTATGCATACCACAAATGGTACACAGAGGTTTCCATAGCATTGTTTCACTGTTTGGCAGTAACAAAACATCCCAGAAGACCCATATCCTGAAAGCACGCATTAGTATTTGTGGTGAACAGTGCTACACATACGTGTCATGTACTGTGATAGTGGTACATGTACACATTGTGTATTGTGACTATAGTATGTGAGTAAAGAAGTTTGAAAAACACCGGTAAAAGTGATACAATAACATCAAACATGTCCCCAAAGTTGAAAATGGATGTAACAGCTACCCCTGAAACATTGGTTCCCATCCACCAAATTACACGACAACTGCACAGCATCACATTCCACAAGACTATCATCTTAACCTTCATCCTTCTGGGATGGGTACTTAATTACAGCAAATGGTGTATGATAAACATATCATTTGAATGGAAAAACATAAAATTATGAAACAAACAGCATTTTTAGGAAAATAAAACACATATTATGCAGCATGTCTTAAAAATAAAGTAAATTTCCTTGTTGCCTGAATATATAAAAGGAATTTCTAGGGTTGTTTTCCACATGTGTTTGCATACATGAACAGATGTATTTAAAAAGTTAATCTAAAGACAAGCTAGCCTAAACTGATCTAATTCCTAATGTCCAAAACAAAATTATGTTTACATACTCACAATGCTTCTGTGATTTCACTCATACAATTAATACGACACTGTGCATTCATACATCTTGGCACTGCTAGAGGTAAAGTGAATCACAGAAAGACAATAACACAGAAACTGGATAGTAGTGAAGGAGTGCATACAGGCAAACAGTCAGATACATGTCCTGCCTTCAATTTGTTGTCGCTGATAATGAGACTATCTATCACCAAAACAACAACTTCAAGGCATTGCTCAATCACCTATGTCTGGTGCCCATTCACAGTATATAAAAAAATCATGGGAAGCAATATCACAATAAATGCAAAACTTGTACTGCATTAGATGGACAGCCATCCATGTAAGCAGTTAGTGCCACCCGTTAATTCATTAGAGATATAAAGAGAGAAGAAAATCAAACTAGTGCAGGTTTTAAATATAAGGCAAGTCAAAGATGGGATGGGAGGTACAATAATTGTGCAAATTTACACAGCATAAAAGTAGGCCATGAGAAAGTAAGCACAAATCTCGACGTGGCATCACCATTTCCAGCTGAACTTAAACACAAACAGGAACTGCCAAACTACTGATCTATCAGCAATTATGTGCTAACATAAGGTAGTAAATGAACCAGAGCCAACAAGCCATTCTCATCACACCTCACCTTCACTTCATTTCTGAGTGTGGACTGAATAGCCATGTCCTTCTGCTGGGTAGCAATCGCTTCAACCAAAGTTATGTCTGCCTGTTGCATAGCAGTACACTGGATGTCACTCTGAAGAAATAAAGATCCCACATCAGAATTTAAATTAGGTTCAATCTGATCATATTTATGACCAACTGTCAACAAAGATACACTTATTTAAAAACAAGACAGAAAATAACAAATTTTTTTTTTTTATAATTTTACTGTATGCATTTACCTTCAAACATATATACAAATATTCCACCAATATCTAATTTTTTGTATTTCACAAACAGTCTCACATGTGAAAAGCAACCTCATTTCTGGAGTTTTTAGGCTTTGCAGCAGTGCGGTTCAGTTCTCCATTCTTGTGCAATGAGTGTTGTGCCACTTGGTAAGTGGTGACTGACATTTCAAGACAATGTTCTGTTTATGAACATTTTAAACCTTGAAAATGAGTTCAATGCCCTGTCTTTAAGCATTGGGCACCAATCACCCTGTGATGCAGCACCACATCCCACAAGAATGGTGATCATACCTCTTTTCTGCTTCTACTTTCTGGTAAACTTGCAACTGTGGCAGTCATCATGTGACAAAGGAACAGGAGTACATATGACAGAAAGATAAATTTTAAAATTAAACATATTACCATGGCATTCCACTTTGTATAAATAATACACATACTGTGGAATACAGGCAGTTAGTACAAACACATTCTCAGTTTCTCTACTGTTCTCTGTCTGTTTTTATGTAACACATTCAACTTGTAAGTCATTACTTTCCTTACATATTCAAGCAAGCCCATGACAATGATTACTCATGCAAAACATGCATGATGGAACCACAGGCTGCAAACAACAGACAATCTGATAGCGTACTGTTAATGTCATTTAAAAAAAAATAACATTTCTATCCTTCAACTTAATAGACAGCATGCATTCTTTAAAATAGACACAGAAATTCCTGGTACATTTTCATGTGTAAGCTTAGACACCATTTTATTCCATGAGTCACCAAGACTATGGGGATGATTTGGATGACACTTGGTTTGTACAGCTCACCTATCAAACCACCTAGAAGGAGGGGTCTGAGAGGATGTAAAGTAGTCTCAAAGCAAACATGAAAGCAATGTTTACATCAATTTTCTTTGCTCATACAGTAAAACATAATACTTTACTGTATTAATGGCGCAATTTGTTGAGGCACTGCGTTACAAGTCATAAGGTCCCGGGTTCGATTCCCGGTGGTGTCATTGGAATTTTTCATCGACATAATCCTTCTGGCCACACTATGGCCCTGGGGTTGACTCAGCCTCTAACAGAAATGAGTACCAGGAATATTTCCTGGGGGATAAGGGTGGCCAGTGCGTAAGACAGACAACCTTACCACCTTCATGTGCCGATTGTTTTGAAATATGTGAACCTCAACCTCCTGGAACCCTCGGGCCTGCCCAGGCATGTAATGGGATTACTTTACCTTTTTTACTGTATTAAACTGCAATGCGTTAACAAAACTGTTATATGACGACAGATACCAGGGCCTCTCATTTAACTGCCCTACATTAAAAATCCCAAAAGCCAAAATCACCAATCAGAACTTACTTTCCCTCCAATCAATTCAATTTATTTTGCGTTCATTTGATCCTTAGGGGTTGTGACCTGTCGGATATGGAACTTGTCAATACAGAAATAAGGTTACAAATATCATACATGGTGTAAGATACAATACAATTAATCTCAGGATGTATCTAAATAGGCAACATTCTGAGTGTAATGTAGCTGCGGAGAGTTACATTAGCTACGGTGTATAATCTAATATTTAGAATAGTTTATGATAAATCACAATAAAACAGTAATACCATATAAGTGCAAGATACCAAAAATTATTGGATATTAATATAATTATTACAATACTATGTGACGAGAAGTATTTACAAGTTAATTATGATATTACTGTTATCATAATATTAATGTAATGAGTAGAAAGAGTTCGTGTATAAAAAATTTTTTACTGCCTTTTTAAATGTTCTTGGATTATCGATGTGTGTTTTGGTGTTCCGTGGAAGACTGCTGAAAATCTTAATACCTGAATAATTAACTCCTTTTTGGTAAGTGTTCAAATGTGGCCTAGGTAAGTGTGGGTTGGAACTGTGCCTGGTGTTTATGTTGTGTATTTCAGAATTTGTAAAATACTGCTCCCTGTTATTTGACATAAATGTAAGTAAGGAAAGTATATATTGTTACATCAGTGGTAAAATGTTTAATTCTTTGAACAAATTTCTATAAGATTCTCTGTTACCATGCCCCATAATAATCCTAATTGCCTTTTTCTGCATTTTAAATACCTGAATACTATGGGAGGAATTTCCCCAAAATATTATTCCATAAGACATTACAGCGTGGAAAAAGGAATGGTAAATCATAATAATAGCATTTGTATTTACATAGGGCTTAACAGATCTAATTACATAGCAAACAGTACTCAGTTTATTTACTAAGTGGTCTATGTGTGGCTTCCAGGAAAGTGTATTATCAACTATTAGGCCGAGAAATTTAGCGTATATGTTGTTAGAAATTCTATTATTATCTACGCATGTACTTATGTCAATGGGTTGGCTGTTCTTTGTCTTGAAGTGTATCTAGTAAGTTTTTTTCAATGTTTAATGAAAGGCAGTTTTTTTAAAGCATGTATTAACATTTCCGAGAACTGTTTCAATATTCTATGAGTGAAAAGTATGCTTGTACAAGGTATTGCCTTCTTGTTTATTACTGCAGGTAAATCACTTATGTAAAAAAGAAACAGTGTAGGTCACAGTACAGAGCCTTGTGATACTCCATGTTTAACCATTGCCCAATTTGAAACAGCAGTATTGCGATTTGTTTTATTATCTATTAGACTCGCTGGTATCTATCTTTGATGTATGATTGAAAGAGTTCCTTGCCCTTACCAATAATTCCATACTTTTCAATTTTTTATATTAATATGTCATGATCTACACAGTCAAATGCCTTTGTGAGGTCAAAAAAGATAACTCCCACTATTTGTTTATTGTTTATGGCATTTAATACTTCATTTATTAGTTTATAAACAGCATTTTCTGTTGTAAATCCTCTTTGGAATCCATATTGTTCCTTACTTATGATATTGTTTTTGTGCAAATGGTCTAGTAATCTTGTCTGTATTACTTTTTCTAAGATTTTTTAAAAGGAGGTTAAAAGAGATATTGGCCTATAATTGCTTACATCTCTTTTATTACCTTTTTTATATAAGGGCTTTATTACCGAATACTTCAATCTATCTGGAAAGACTCCTTTCTTACATACATAATTAAGGGGTGAGCTTATAAAATTAGCAGACATTTTCAGTAGTTTAGTTCAGATTTAATCATATCCATATGAGTTCTTTGGTTTAAGGGTTTTGATTATGCTTTCAATTTCAGAAGTTGTAGTTGGTTTACTTTGAAATGCTGTACACCTTAATTTTCTCATTTCCTCTGCATACTGTGCAGAAATGTCAATAACTGCAGTATCTGGGGTATTTTTATTTTGTAGATAGGCATTTCTGTCTGTAGTTTTAATATTCTCTGCTATTGAGGTAAAGTAGTTATTAAAGGTTTCCGCAATAAGTTGTTGATTATCAGTAGTAATACCACTAATGTTTAGGAATTTAATGTTTGTACTATGTGTTTTCCTGTGTGTTTCTTTGTTTACTATGTCCCATGTTGTTTTATTCTTGTTAGTAGAATCTTTCGCTTATCATAGTGGCATTTTTTGACCTCTTTAATGACTTTGGATATTATGTTGCAATAGCGTTTATAATACCTTTTAATGTGTGGGTTTGTAAGCTAAGTACAATTTTCTTTTCTGTATGCATGAGGTTTTAATTCCTATTGTTATCCAGGGTGCCTTAGTTTCTTTATCAATTTTTTTAGTGGGAAAGTGGCATAAAAAATTATTAAGTGCTCAGAAAGGACTTAAAAATTTTATTAACATCATTACCATCAAAAACTTGATCCCATGATTCATAGCTTAGGCTGTTTTGAAATTCTGCCATAGTGTACTTATTAATGTTTCTTTTGAAATAGGTTTGGTACTCATGTGACTTATTATTATACAAAGTGTTTAAATTTAAATTTATAATCTGTGCATCAAGGTCAGAACGTCCAATACATTGCTGGGATTACCTCATAGGCATCTATCTTAGTGGTACCAATAAAAAGGTTATCAATGGCTGAAACAGAATTTCTGTAAATTCTGGTAGGAAATTGAACTATGCTAAAAAGATTATATGAATTTAAAAGGGCATTTAACTGGCTTTTTTTGTCACTCTCCTGAAGATAGTTTACACTTACATCACCACATATTATAAGGTTTGATTTTATAGTACACAGCTTTTGCAGTATCTTGTCTAATTGACTTTATTTATTAACCAACGAATGCAATTATATAAAATTTCAAATTAAAACACTTAAAATCGCTCCAACATGTTTTGATCCTAAGATCATCCTCAGGGAGCGATTTTAAGTGTTTTAATGTGAAATTTTATATAAGTGCATTTGTTGATTAATAATTAAAGTGATTCTACAAAATGTACAGTGCAACAATAAGGATTGTCTAATTGAGTTACTAATGTATTAAAATTTCCTATGGGCGATCTATAAATAACTAGAATGCAGATGTCTGAAAATGTGGAATCAAGTTTAAGTGCACAGACTTCAATGTCTTGGTCTACACAATATTTATCAAGATTTAGGGTAGTAAATTGGAGATGAGATTGAATAAATATACTAACACCACCTTTTTGAAGTGTCCTCCTGCAGTACTTGGCTCCTACCGAATAGTTTTCTATATTAATAAAATAAGCTTCAGATTGACTAAAGTGATGTTCTGAAAAGCACAGTAAATGTGGCAAGTCTTAATGCAAATGACATAGGTGTTCACTAGTCTTGCCTCTCAAACCTCTGATATTTTGATGGAATAGTTTAAGGTGTTCGTTTGGGGTCTGACCCCTTCCATGTATTACACTGATACCTGTTGTTCTCTTTTCAGGGGGCCTGTTGTCCAAAAAAAAATCTTCATTTATTGTTTTTGATGTTTTCTTTATCCTGTCTGATGTTCTTAGAGCAGAGTTGTTTTGTTCTGTAGTGGTGGTGGATGGTGGATTCTCGACTTGGTTCTGGGTCCCATCATGCATATTATTGGCGTGATTTTTGTCCATCTTAGTCTGTTCGGAATGTCTTTCTTCCATTGTAGAACTAACAGATGTTGAAGGGATAGCAGTTTTGCAACTTTAGCTTTCCCTTAGTTATTTAGATGAAGGTCATGTTTGGTGTAATATTCCCTATTTGGATCTACCTCCATTATTGACACATGTCCAAAGATATTACTTATCTTCATTAACTTTCTGTTAAATACTTTAACTTCATTCACGCATGATGAAGACATCAAATCATGTCTATGTGGAACACTTGCTAATATTACGTTAGTATGGCTATTGTTTTTTTCAAAGTCTACCAAATACCTGAATACTTTCATAGTGTTATTTTTAGCCACATCATTTGCACCACTCCAAAAAATCAGGAAATCATTTTTGGTTAGATTCTTAATAACGTTCGCTGCTGTCATAGTTAATTTGTCCGAACAAGTTCCTGGTTTCACGAAACCCTGAACCTTGAAGTTGTCTGAAAGGTAACTTTTCACATTTGTTGCACAGCCTTTTGAATAGCTATCTCCCACAATTATAATGCAATGGTCTGTTTTCACTGGCGCAACACTTCCACCAGTCTTGGGGTTTTGGGGCATTGTATTCACAACATTTACTTTGTTGTCATATGTAAGTTTTGATTCATATTGCGGCTTTCTTGTTTGTTAGTTAGGTTATGTAACATGGAAGAGTGATTTGAGGATCCGTTATTTCCTTTGTTTGACTGGTTTACATAATTTACAGTCTGTTTAGATGTGCATAAGTCGTAGTATGTTTGGGCACTGTTGTTGGAGCACTGAGTAGCTAACGGCGCAAAGCGGTTAAAAGTTCCAATATGTTGTCCGATAGGTCGTTTTTCATATTTTGCAGTGTACTTTGTAGAGTAAAATATATACTATAATTTAATATAATTCAAGCCTAAAAGCTGTAATCAACCATTTCCTCATTATCCAAAAAATGTACTGCTTACTTCAAAACAATTCGTTTCGCTAGAGTATGCTAAGCAAATACGGTATTTGCATTTAAATTTCTGTCACACATGACATGCATTAGCATCCCGGTAGCCGATCTCTGACAATCATGCACATTACAAATAAAAGCTGTAACGCCTTAAGTACTATACTTACACCACTAACACGCGTAATCAAAACAATCCACAAACACAAAATTATTCACATCGCACATGGTACTTCAGTAACAAAACAGTTCCGACAATCGATATGTTCCACAGTTATTGTATGACGGGATTAAACACGAATCATAACAATCACCACACGGTTAAGGACGAATACAAAATCTGGCGTACTGGTACCGACGATCGAATCCGTGGTAGAGCAAACGGCGTCAAGGACGTGTACCGGTTGTTTTACATGGCTTAAAATTCGGTGTTCAAAGTATTGCAGGTAGCTGTGGAAATGTAGTTACTTGTTTGCTGTATTTAAATTGGAGAAAAAATTTTCTCGTTATAACAAATGCCACTGTCTGCGCATAAGAGAAACAGCACGCCGCACACGAGGAGAGTAGCGCCACTGTCGGCGGCCATAGAAAGAAATCGCCGCCATACTATATCTTTATTGGCGCCAGAGCAGTAGTGTGTTCCTGCACGTAAAAATATCTGTGCTCTACAAGTTCCTTACTTACAATATTTCTTTACTGTTATGTAAAGCTGAAATTAGCATTGACGAATCGTTGTATTGATTAATTTAGTAATGAGAAGTGCACGTGATACAGCCGCTACAATTATTGCGTATGTGAAATATTTTGGATTGCTGTTTTTAATAATTGGTTTGTCATGTACAGTCTGATTCCCATCATTTACGTTTAGGTGGGTATACATACCTGCTGAGTATTGATATTGCCGGCCATTGACGCTCTTTCTGACATATTCTTACTGTTCTAGGTTTCAGCATATGCATCTCTTATCACGACTTTACGAAAGCAGGTAATATGGCAACAATCCAGGGGCAAGGCGATCAGAAGGAAGAACGTAAGAGAAAAGAAAGTATTCTAGATTTATCCAAGTATTTGGAAAAAAATATTCGTGTGAAGTTTGCAGGAGGCAGAGAAGCCGCCGGCGTTCTCAAGGGTTATGATCCACTCTTGAATCTTGTGCTTGACAATACCACAGAAGTTCTTAGGGATCCTGATGACCCATATAAGCTGACAGATGACACACGGATGCTGGGATTGGTAGTTTGTCGAGGCACTTCTGTGGTGCTTATATGCCCTGTTGATGGAATGGAAAGCATTCCAAATCCTTTTGTTCAGCAAGATGCTTGAAATGAAATTGTGTCTAGTGCAAATTAGGTTATGCACTGAACAACAGTGTTGTTTTGGTTTAAAATGAAGACATTGTTTAAGTTTGTATTAGCAAGTAATCCAAGAAGTATGTTGAGAAATGTGGCAAGAAGAGTGGTTGTGTGTTGTGGGTGTGCTAAATACAGGTTTTTTTTTCCCCACCTCTCCCTCCTGCTCCCACCCCAGTATGACTTAAGGTCAGCACCGAAAACAGTCACTTGCCAATATATTATAATTTTGATTTAGAAGGAAAACATGTTAAGTGGCAATTGTTACATGTGTCTGAAGGTTAGCTGTGAAATATTGTGGAACATCGTACTGATGCATACTGTCATAATTATTCTGTTTGTGCTTTTTGACATATATATATATATTTCACTTTAATTTGTGGTTTACTGTGGAATTTATGTAATCCTTGTCATTAGTCACAAATTTTGCCTAACATGGTAATGGAAATACATGATATAACATCTCCCATGTGAAAATCTGTTGGTAATGACCAGTGTCAGTATGTTTCGAGAATATTACTACTGAGAGCAAAAATACTATTTAAACTATTTACGTACCCTTATTGTTGTCACACAGTTTGGATTTTTTTTTTTTTTTTTTGGTATTATATTACTCCTTACTTGGCAGTTGGATGATACTCCCCTAAAATTATCACTGTATTCTGAGAGTAACGTTATCAGCAGTGGGGCAGTATCTTGCAAAAAGTGATAGAAAATATTATACAACAACACAACATTTTCTTTGAATAATTTGTTAATAAATGTTTATAATTAAAACAATTTATTATTATTATTATGTATTCATTCTCATAATCCATAAAAGGCAAAACCTTTTGGATATAGAACTTGTCATAAAATTAGTAAACAATTAAACAAGTGTCATCATAATAATGTATACTAGTACGATATGTTTATGTGGAATAAAACAGTTGTTACAGCATTATTTTCCCATTCCAAATTATCATATATGAAATAAAGTAATAATAAATATATTAAGACACAGGCAATTAAATAAGTTATTACAACAAAGCAACTATCTTAAAGATGTCCTGGGTAGAAATATTCATCAAGAGTATAGAAGGACTGAGAATGAAGAAAAACACCAGAGGCCTGTCTAAATTGTTTAGCATTATGAGCAAACTTTTTAATATATAAAGGAAGGCCATTAAAAAGCCATGACCAAAATAGTAAACCCTTTCTGATAGGATGTTAAATTTGATTACATTTGTTAAAGATCAAAATTACATTGTGTGTTAATGTCATGAATCGAGATATGGTGTGATATGGCTATGTTTACAGCAAACAATGGTAAAGAAACTACTGAGACTATAATGGTAAGATTTTTAGATTTGTAGATTAATTTGTACAAGAGTCTCTAGATCTTAGACCACTTATGATTGTGAGAATTCTGTTTTGCAAACTAAAAAATTGAAGCTAAAAACATTGTTATCTTTATTTGGTTTTCCCTTTCTGTAGTTTAATTATCCATATAAAATACTTCTTTCCTGTGATGTACTGCACATTTCCTGCACCACTTGTGTAAAAATATAAGTTGCTCTAAATTACACTTGGGAGCATAGCTTGTGCCGCTCATGGTGGCACATGGTCTAAGGTGTGGGTGTGTGGCTGCTTGCTGCTGACATTGGGGGTTTGAATCCTGCTGGGATCTGGATGTCTGTCTCTTATGAGTATTGTGTACGGTCAGGTAGTGGTCTGTGTGAGACCAGTCCCTGGTACAGTGTAGTCCTTCCAAGTGTGTGCATGTTGAGTGTGATCAGGTGCAACAATAACCCCCTGCACCTATAATGAGTAGGTAAAAAGAGGTCAAATTAAGAAAGTAGGTTGCATGTGACTAAATTCATATCCTTGCTGCACTGGGGGGAACATGGTAGCTCAGTGATTAAGGTGCTGTGCTAGTTCGATCGCACTATGGCCCTGGGGTCGACAGCCTCTAACAGAAATGAGTACCAGGAGTATTTCCTGGGGATAAAGGTAGCTGGTGCGTAAGGCTGACAACCTTACCACCATCCTATGCCATTGTCATGAAATCTGGCCACTACAGGCCTGTAATGGAACTGTTTTACCTTTACTGTATTAGGTCCTAGCCTTACAAGGTTTAGTCCTGGTAAGTAGGGTACCAATGTCAAAATAAACCTGTTACCTCCATTATCAGGTCTGGTAGTGGAGACAGCTCAGTATGCAACCATACTCTGTGTGCATGTAAAGTTCTTTCCAATTGTAGTCAGTTTGTGACAAAAACACAAACTGTGTGGAGTACCATGTACCCATTTTTTTTGTTATACAGCCTATTAGGCATTTCTTCTATTCTGATTTGTCCTGTTTTGTTATATTGATTACAAATGAAGTACTACAGTCAAACAAAACAATTTGTCATCCAGCACTAAATGTTTGGGTTCAATGATTCATCAGGCATTACTACACAACAATTTAAAAAACACAAGCAATGTGCATTATTGAATAAATAATAATTGTAAACAAGTGAGATCTCCCCAACCAATAATGCACATTACATATTTTTAAACTTTTGCACAGTAATGGCTAACCTGCAGCATTCGATGACAAATGTTAAAAGTATTGTGTTTGGCTGTAGTTTTTCACTTGTATTCACTACTGGGCATTGATAAAAGATGGTGGTAAAATGACAGCCACATTCAAAAGGGGATGAATTACATTGTAATTTTAGATATTCATGAAAGTAAAAGGGAATCACATTAATTATTACATGAGACGTGCAGTAGTGACCAGGAATATCCAGATGGAGCAGAGTATCGCAGAATGACCGTTCAATAAGTGGCATCATACACAAAGTGCAGATTTTATTATTATGATACAAAAATCTTTGGCATGTGTACAATAAAATATCTTAGTTATATAATACATTAGAATAAAAGATAATGGTAGGTGTAATGCTCAAACTTTTATACATTTGAAACAATCAGACACAGTCATTTTCATAGGCTAGATGTTTTACTAATAAGATTCTGACATTGTTTTTAACATTTGTTACTAAAATGATACTTGTTGACAGTACAGTGTCTACATTTGTTGGTATCTATAAGAGGGTTTCAAATTAGATGTCACTGTATGCACAATGCAACAAATTTGTGGCCTTAGAATGTAAATGTTAAAAGCTAGGACTTCCAACAAGACTCAGTGTTTCTGCCAATTGTGTGTTACAGTAGACGTGTCTTTTGGACATTCAGTGCCTCGATTTTTTTCCAAACAATGTTCTCAAAACAGATTGAGTTTCCAATCATTGTTTGAAGAAACTCCAGACCATGGACAATGTCCACAATAATGGGCAGTGTATCATCACTGTTTTTTAATTATGTGCTGTTACAGTAGAATTCACTTTGCAAATTGCCTTTCATGTTCTCAAGCATAAAAGCAGAAGTAGCTACCATATTTAAAATTATTAGCTGCCAGCAATTTTCTTTTTGCACCATACCTCGTAAGAAGAGAAAAATAAGATTTTCATATTTATGTAAAAAACTTTTCATAGATTCATTTTTAAACCTGAGGTGTCTTTACAAAAGCCACCTCAAATCTTTAATTAATGCTGTAAAAATTATTTTGAATAATAAATCCTAAAGTGTGTGCCTGAATTTGAAGGTAAGCTCTGATGATCTTTAAAATATGTGCAAATGCAGATTGTCAATGGCACATCATGTGATAAGACCATAAAAACATGTCCAGAGAATTTGTAACTGTGATTTGTGCAATAGTCTACAGACATGTTGGTTGTATTCAGAAGCACTGTGAATGATACATATGATTCTAGATTCTTCAAATTTTTTATACAGTATATTCATTTTCCTTTTCAGTTAACTTATTTTCTTACAAAACTACATAACTCAATAATCACTATTTATTTGAATGACACAAGTGCTAAAAGCCATTCAGATGTGTTTATCATTGGGTCTTTTTTTTTTTTTGGGTAAGCATTCATTTCCATCAGGAATTGGTGATAATTTACCCTGATTTATTTTTGTCTATTTAATTCACGTTTGCATCATTATATACATGTCATAAGCTATTTGCAATATATATACATTTATCTTTGTACAGGTTATAACCAGTTGATTATATATCAAATGAGGCATAATTTATGAGGCCTGAGGCAGAACACTGCAGCTTCTGCATAAGGAGGTCCAAAATAGTTCACTAGAGACTGCAGTCTAGACAGTGGGTGTTTTAGCTGCCGAACGACATATGTATATATACACATATACATATATGTCGCGCAGTGAGCCCTTTAAATAGCCGAACGGCCACTAAAGTGGCTGGGGGGGGGATTTAATTCTGCTGTCAAAGATTTAGTTCCGGCGTCAAAGGGTTAATTCCCATAGACTTTAAGAGCTCCATAAAACAAGTATGAAGACTCACCAGTGTGACATCACTAGGTTTTGTGGCTCCTGGGGTAAGTAATCACAATAATCGCCCTTAACAGAAATTATCAACTTCATTCATTTTGCCAGCTGGGGCAGCCACACCACTCCTACCCCCAGCTATGTCCCAGCTCACCAGTACATATCAGTAAATATGCTTCATTAGATTTATCAGCAAATTTCCCATAAAGCCTAGAGGCCCCTGATTACTAGCACATACCAATATATATGCTTCAGTAGATTTATCAGCAACTTTCCTGTAAGACCTAGTCCAAAACCTTTCCAACAACTGTACTACATTCAAGCAGCGCGGAGTAGACTAAAAAGAAAAACAATAATAAAAGAATTTAGAACACTGCATTGTTATTTCAAATAAGCCTGATGGTAGTAAACTGCAGTTATTAAAAATGTCTGGACAATTTTCTCAAATATAATGTTACAAGAATCTACTAACTGTGGGTACTCATGTCAGTTGTAGGATCACAAGTGCCTGCATATCCAGACCGGTTCCAAAAAATTATTTTATCAAGGTGTTTTGAGAGAAAGCACCTTTATATATTAATAAAGACATACATCATATGGTCAAGGAATTTGTTGCATGCAAATTGAAGCTGCAAACATGACTGATGGCATGGTAAATTCACAGATGGTAAACTGATCCTTTGGGTAATGAATGAGGGGCCAAGAGATTCCCCATGACAGCCTCCAATCAACCTCACTTCAGGCAGGTTAAGATATTCTACAGACATGAATTTATTTCATCCTGGCCTTGGCACCTGTATGTACTAAAGCTGAGCATGCTAATTTCAGGGAGGGAGGTCAGAAATAGTAGTACAGGTCTGGCCATAAACATACTCTGAGTGCACTCGACCTCATTTCATCTGAGAAGATTCACAGTTGTGCTTTTACATTAAAAAGTAATATTTCTAACCTGCAAGAGTTCTTTGTCTGATGCATTCATCATGCCCCACAAACATTTAACTCTTTCCATGCTACAAATAAGTTATCTTCATTTTGCTTAAAAATGTCACTCCCTTCTGATCAGTAAATGATATATGACAGTGTGAGTGCCATCTATTGAGACGTAATATAACATGTGACTTTCAAAAGTGGAAGATAAATGCTACTGGGGATATATTTGCACACTTGAATGACTTTTTAAAATTAAACTTGCACAGAATGATTCAATTTAATGAACAGGAGTAACATGGAAACTTACAGAAAAAGGAAAAGTATATCATGAAAGTGGTCATAAATATTTACTATTCAGACAGCAATGTAATTACTGATTTACTGTATGAAGTAACAAATCTACCAATTGAGTGAGCATTCAAAACTACTTACAATGACAATGAAACAGACAGAGTGAAACATGGAATAAAGAGATTCACTTCAAGAAAAATCAATCGTGGACACGGTTTCAAAAACTGAAATGCTCAAATGGTCACATTTTAGGTGAAAGAAATTAACTAAGTATTTTACATAATGACAATGAAAAAGCAAAGTTGACTTCAAGTATATGTATGTACTTGCAACAGAAACAGCTGTGATGTGCTGTATTGTTTGCCAGTCTTTTTAACTACAGTTCACTGTAAGTAAACGAACTGAACAGAAAAAATGTAAAGTACAGTCAATGACTGTGGTAAATTTGGCTTCTGGTTTTGTGCTAGCAACACTACTGCAGCACTATGAATACATCACAAACAGCTACAAGGAAAAAACTTATCACTCTAAGTGATGAGTCTGAGAAGTATGGTATCACAGAATTGAAACAGAGTTCATGAAAAACATGATTTAACAACACTATAACATCCACATTTTTCATACAGATGAATCCCTGCTGAGCTTCATGTCTTGGAGGTAACATAAATCCCATGTTCACCACCATTAACAAGAATATTGATTTAAAATGACTGTATAAGACTTGGTCAAGGTGCTATTAACCATTCTTTTGAGAGTCAGAAGGATTTTTGAAATAAGTGCCATATTCATATTAGGTTTCTTCCTTTCCCATTTCTCTTCCCTAGCATACTACTTTCTTTCTCAAGTTTTAACAAATTTCACCAAGATCAACAGGATTACAATTTTTAATAACAGCTAAAAGTATCTCCCCACCGATGATCTGAGCATCACACTGCATAAGGTAGTGACCAAATACATATATCACATGACAAGTAGCATGACTCATTTTTTCATTACTACCGTAACAGCATTCGAGTCACCATAAATTCAGAGTACTGGATCTCCCTTAAAAAGACAACAGTTACTGTGTTGTTCAGGAAATCCCTCGTGTTTGTGGAACGCAAAGGTTCATTGCAATATTCATGAATGTCAACCACAAGACATATCCTGAACGAGTTATATCAGTTCAAATAACTCTTCTCCCCAAAGACTGCTCTAAATTAATTTTTCATTCAGAATTGGTAATGTGCCAAAGTACACTGCCAGAAATCACCACCACTGACAAGGAAGTCTTTGCTCGAGATCAGATGGTATCTCTTTTGCACAAGAATTTGAATTTACAGTAAATAAACCAATCCAATGTATTGTGGACAACAGTATCTTAACAAAAAATGTACAATAAAAAGTTTTCATACACGACCCTGTTTTCAAACAAATGCAAGCATACAAAACCAACTGACCATTAGAAAGCACAGTGTCTCAAACATGTTCACACAAGCAACACTCGTATATTACCACTTCAGTAACTACATTATACGTGGTACAAATTTCACCAGAGGTCCAGCTATTCTGAGAGGTTGGCAGTTTTTCTCTGTTTTTCATGCAAAATTATGGGATAGTACCACAACTACTACCTCATCATCTTTTCTAATTCACTTGCATCACTATCACTCAGGACTAAATTTCCCTGCGGTTTATGTGGAGTTGTTAAATAGAACACAATTTATGAGCTTTAATGACCATCAAAGTGACGAATTTCTGTGTCAGGAAAAGAGCAACTTGCATCCATATGCATAATTTTGGGTTAAGTAAACATTTATCTTGAACGTAAAGTTTAGAGTTTTCAACACAATGCAGCAAAGGTAGTTGGAATAGTATGTATACAAAGAAAAGGCTGTACTTGGAAAATAAATCTGTAATCAAATCTCACCTGTGTTAGGAAATAAATGCAAGGGGATCAGTTAGGAATATATGAACCAGACTTGTTACACATACAGTCGAATGGGGAATTTTTGTGGTGACTGTTGAATCATTAGACAGCAGGAAATTATTGGACAAACTTAGCAATTATCAAATATTTACAGAAGGTAGTATAGGGAGTTGGTTGCAGGTCAACAGACAGCCTGCATGCAAACAGCCCAACAGGTATGCTGAATATGAAGTAGAGTTCCACACAAAATCCTACACTGTGTGATGGAAGTAACAGGCTTTTTACCCTTGGGGAGATCACATCTTGTAATCATTTTTCTTGGCTACTGCGACAGAAGAGAATACAAGCCTTCAGCTTAAAGGATGTTATTATAGAATCCATTTAGCTTGTACTCAACATTACCACAAAGGATAAAATGAGCTGACAGAGATCAAAGCTAGCTAGTTATAAATATCATGGGGTCTCAGAATGTGTGGATCCATACGTCACATTCAACATACATGTCATGCTTCTCTCCCTGGATTATCTGCAATCAACTTCCTATGAAGTCTTCTGTGAGCACTACATAATCACTAAGCTTTTCAAGAACATCTATCTTGTCTCACAGTTAACACTGTCAACACAAAAGCTCTGCACGTGCCTGCATCCAGATGGTTCATACATTTACAACCAGTCTCACGGAGATTAATTCTGAATACATGGGGTTCGATTACTGCAATTTGCTTTCCTAATGCATCCTTACCTTGGATACCCTGGCATCTTGATTACTTTTACTAATCTCATTTACATCTACAGAAGGACATAGTAATAATACATAATGTATTTACATAACATATTTATTTAATCTCTCGTATATAAATCCCAAACATTTATAACCCTAAAAGGCATTAATTTTGAAGAGAAAAAAGATTCTCTAATAAAGCCCCTCATAATTGTTCGTGTGTAGCTGTAATGGTACACACACATGATGTGAAACACTAATGCACTGGTTCTCAGAGTACAACCAACAAAATGCATCTTTTCTCAATTTATTTATGCCTGTAAGATGCTCTACATGTTTCCAACAGTTTTTCCATCCATCATCAGGAGCTGCTACCTGCTGCTAGCAGCAGGAAGCAGTAATGGTATGACAAATGCCTGACACTGTATGTGCAGTTTTAAGCTCCTGATGATGGACAGAAAAACTGTCTGAAACATGAAGAGCATCGTACAGGAATAAATAAATTGAGAAAAGTTGCATCTTGTTGGTTGTACTTTGAGAATATATTAGCAATGCACGGACATATGAATGTTAAACTAATGCACTGGATTATGTTTTAGCCTCAGTGATGCTTTTGTGGTGAAGGTTAAGAATCTCCAGTTTTCATAACACCAATAAACTAGTTAACCAGTTCAACACTAAACATGCAGTGAAGTTGATCATAGTTTTATGGAGTAACTCCTGCACAAAGAATTATGATTGATTTTAATAATGTGGTACAATTGGTTTTGATATCTGGGTACAATTTTGAGGGTGGACTAGGAATAGAGCCCAAGCTGTTAATTTCTTGTTGAATCAAACTATAGAATGGAAGAAGTTATAGAAATATGCTTCCTTGAAGGAATTCCTCCCAGCACAAACACTTAATTACTTTAACACAGGGCAGTATCATGCTTACTCATGAGCAAGTATAATGCTACATTTATAAAACATGACCTATTACTAAACTTTAATAGATATGCTGTTGATTTGATCACTTATTGATACGATAATTATGTTATGTTTTTGTTACATCTTTCTTGTGGAAAGGCAGCTGCATCTACATCATTGGATAAGAAACAATACTGTATTATATTAACTTATTTTCATAATAGTAACACTACCAACATGATTGCCATCAATATCCTGACCCTTACATAAAGGCATGTAATATCCTCTCTGGCAGCTACATAGAGCCTAGGCATCTTTCCATTCAGTCTGACTAGGTGAGGTTATGACTTCTCAAACCAGTGCTCTGGTTTGGTCAGCCCATGAGTACTGTCAGCCCCACAACCTGGAGCCAGTTCTGTATATCCCAACAGCCTGATAAATACCAACTGAAGAATCTCATTTCTTACAGCCAGTATTTCTACCTGTGGACAAATCCACAGTGGCAGCTTTTGCTCCTATCACAGATGATGTTGCTCGCATTTTATTGGCTGCAGTGGATGATGTTCTACCAACTGATGCTCCACCTTTTTCACTGGCTGCCACAGTTTCAAATTTTTGCTGTAATGAAGCAACATGAGATAGTTTGCTTGCTGCAGCTCTTGCAGCTCCAGGCATTGATTTGTTCCCACTACCTGTCACATCTGAAGCAGACTTTGTCACTGTTGTCCCCCTCCCACCTCCTGTAACCTTACTGCTTGCATCCTTCAATCCAGCTGCCCCAACTCTTGTCTTGTCTTGTTGGGAAATACTTCCTGTAGCTGTGGATGCACCAGATCTTAACACTGAAGGTTTTGGAATCAATTGGGGTTGCTTCACAGCTTGGCTGCCTTTGAATGAAGAATGGACAGATGACATTCTGCTACCAGTGGCCACTGTAGATTTAGCAGCTCCACTACCAACAGTTGATGCAGTTCTATTAATTCCACTTGGGACAGTACTTCTTGTCGGAAGATTTGGAAGAGGCTTCACTGTTGTGTTTGCAACTATGACATCAGGAGATTTCAGATTGATTTGAGTATCCACCTTTCCACCTCCCACTACATCTGGAGATCTGCCACTGTTGCCACTCCCTGCCACTGAACAACTTGACACAACATCTGGACTATTATTGGCAGGTGAAGTATCACCCCTAACTCCAGCATTGAGTGCTTTTCCGCGATGCAAAGCACTGCTATTGACTGTGGCTGTAACAGGTGTCTTTGCTGTGCTAGACACAGGTTTTGCAGAGCCACTACTACCTGAAACAGATGTTTTTGCAGACAGACTAGGAGGTGTGGGTGTGCGGTGCAAGGATGGTCGGGCAGGTTGGGAGGGTGGTGCTGGTGTTGACGTGGTACTAGAAGGTTTTGTTGTAACTGATGTGGTATCTTTATTATTTCTTGAAGCATCTGGAGACACAGCAGCTGAGAGGGAGCCAGATGCCACTTTGGCCACAGTGTTCCTGTTGGGCACAGTAGGTATAGCATTCTGAGATATGGGCTGTTTTGATATTTCACTGGACATATCATTTGTTTTACTGTCCCTTAGAGCTGAAGATGTGGTTAATGAGCTGCTGCCTCGGAAACTTGCTGCTAGGGGTCCAAGTGAGCGCTGCAGTGTGGAACTGTATGGTTTATATGTGGAAACATCACCAGGTAATGTAGATGTCTGAGGACTAGTGACACTTGGCATTTTCTTAATGTCCACTGCAACCAGCTTCATAACAGGAGTAGCTGCTACAGCTGTTCCAGGTGTGGTGGATATTTCTGTGGTTTGTAGGGGAGATCTGAAAGTGCTGAAATCTTTACTCATGCTAGTATTAGAAGTGTTGTTGACTAAAGAAGACTTGGTTGTTGTTTGAGGCTTGGGACTGAGGTACCCACTACTTGAACTGGAAGAACTGCTACTGGAGTTGACAGAGGGCAATTGTGGTGAGCTGGCTGGGTTTGTTTGGGTTGACAGGTTGCTATATACACTGGCACCAGGGTGGTATATGTTGGCATTCACGTATGTCCCCAGCGAGCTATTGGATGAAGCTAATGCACTAGATTTATCACGCAAGAGCTGGGGAGAAGCAGAGCCAGCTACAGAAGAATCTGTAGCTGTAATAGCAGATGATACATCATCAACATCTGACATATTCAATTTGGTATCCTGCTTTCTTCTAAGTGTTGATGTGCTGTATATTGATTCCATGTTTCTGGCTTGGATCTCATTAACAATCTCTGAAAGAAGTCCAACAGACTCTAAACTTCCTGCAGAAATGCTATTTTCTACAGGTTTTGGAGACTTATATTCATTGAAGCTGGGTGATGTGTACTCAAACTTAGAATTTAAACTGTGGTTATCATTTGCAGTACTTGATTTTGGTGGTACTGGAGCTGCATATTCTGATGGTGGAGAGAAACTCTGCCCAATTTTCTTTCTGCTACTTCCAAGAGGGCTTTCCTCAATCACTGCATATATATTGTCACCACTGTTTGGACTAGATTCTTCATCTATGTTGGCCAGAGGTGCACTGGCATCAGAAAGGAGGTTCAAACAGTCATCATAACTATACTCCACAGGGTTGACTGTAGGAGGATTTTGATATCCCGGCAGTCCAATAATTCCTGTTGCTAATTCCTCAGATTTAGGTGGTGGAGGAGGTCGTGGAGGTGGTGGGGATGTTGGGCGTGCTCCAGCTGGGATGCTTGTTGGCCGTTTGGTGCCAGAAGGTTGTCGCATTGAACCAAATGTTGGTATGGAGGGTCTTTGGGTAAGTGGTCCCTTATCTCGCAAGCTCTGTGCTCGCATCACAACTTGCTTAGAAGAATCAATGGAAGGAAGTGGGCTAGGTGGGCATGGGGCAGGCCTCACTGGCACCACACTCTGAGGTATGTCAATGTCCTGCTGTGGGATGGGGTTTGAAATCTGAAGGTTCCTCAGTGCCTCTTTGTCAATTTGCAGCTTGTTGGCTTTAACTCCATGGTGGTGTGTTCTAGGCAATGAATTGGTCCCACTTGCCATAGACTTATTCTTGTCTTTGCCTTTAATCTTTTCATTAGACTGGGCAGATCCTCGATTCTGACTCTGACTCCTAGCGACTCCCCCGGAATTCTGACGCATCATGAATGAGGCTAAACGCGTTAGAGTTGGGTAACTTGATCCACTGTCTTTTGTCTTCTTATCTTCCAGTGGTTGAGATGGAAATGCACCAATGGCAAGTGAGTTAGGCGAGGATAAGGGACGTGTAGGTTTACTGGAGGAGCCAGAAAATGCTGTGGAACCAGCAGCTTTCACACTGTTAGTGGGAATATCCGGAGCTGGCCTACTTGGAACTGATTGTATAGACGAGATAAGCTCTTTGGCCGTACAGGTTGTGGCATCCAATACTGGGTTACTGATGAATGGACGAGCTGTGGCTGATGGTACATTTGCAGGTGGAAGAGCTGGGGCAATTGATGTTGCAGTTGTATTTGCAGAAGAACTTGCTGAGGACACTGCAGTAATGCTGAGTTCAGTACTGCCAACTGTGTTATTTGTCCACGCAAGGTTATTTGAAGATTTAGGAGACTTTACATGCACAGATGGGATAGAAGTGGCGACACTGCCAGGCACAGGCTGGTTTCTAGATGGTAGAGAAGGGAACTTGCTGGGAGAGGAGTTGTTTGAAGGAAGAGGAGTAATGCTGAAGCCTTTGAATTGCCCAAAGAAATTGTTATGAAGGCTTGTAGTGCTTCCATCTGTGCTGACAGAAGACGTGGGGTTGAAGGTTGGGTTTAGATCACTGTTGCCATCTGGCTTGGGAAGAAGGGACATATGTGCATTGTCAGATCCAGCTGACCCATCTGCAGGAAGAGGGCTGGAGATCTCCAACCCACGCACTCCATTGGCCATGTTGCTAGAGCCTCGATGTGCCACGGAGTTACCACGACTAATGCGTCGTGTTGGTGGGGGTGGCTTCTTATCTGCTGGCTTGGTCCTGACACAGAGAGACAAAATCCATATAATTAACACATAAACCCATGTACTGGACATGTAAGACTATAAGGTGCAACTCATTTCCAGTAACAACTGAAGATGTAGGCAGCTGTTGACATTAGAGTCCAAACTGAATTACATTAACTTTGTGATCAGTATTTCCATGCAAAATGTGAAGTTCCCACAGCAGTGTCACTGAAGATGCAAGTCTTGTGGACATGACACTGTACTGCAAGAAGTACTCACCCAGTGATACGGCATCACAGCACGGAAGAATTCAAAGTTTCCATGTTATGACAAATTTGAATTGAAGACATAATTTAATATTTCCATACCATTATAACAACATTCAGGTACTAAATATTATATATTTTTGAAAATAGTCATGGTGGTGCAGGTAGAAGCCAAATCACTCAAGAGAAAAATTAACGAGATATATGGACAGTAAATGTAGCCGTAGCATACATTTGTACATTATTATTTTATATTCAATATAAGTACCAGAAGGACCAGTTTTCATAAACAGAGTACAGCAATGAGTGGCCAAATGTCAAGTAACATATCAAGTATCTGAATTTACCTGTCCTAAGAAGGTACCTGTAAATTTCATGTAAATAACAGTAAACATGTCCATGTTTACTGTTATTCCTAGCACTATTATTAGTGTTATATTTGCCTGTACTTCACATTAAAAATAGACATTTATGTGCAGATATCTTGTTTAGATAGTTAATGATAATTTATACTATGACAGCTTTTGGCTGGGACACCGTTTTCAACTGAATGAGTATAACTATGCATCTATTTTGCACTTCCACACCAATACTTAAGTTCTGAATATGCACATAGAATGTCTAAAACAGAAATCAACATTTTTTTAAACCAAAGTACCCCAGAAATAATTTTTTTGAAATTGTGAAGATCAGCCTTCCACTGTTCAGGTATTATGCACAGTGCCTACACAAAACCACCCACTACAGTATTTGCAGAACACAGAGAAAGAGTTAGTTCCAGATGCCATGGAATAGGTGTGAAGCCCTCCAACATGAACAAATGACAAATCTGTGAATTCTTTCACATATAATTACATCTTCCAGTAAATATTACTTTGAATAAGGACAATTTTACTTTATCCCACTGACAAAAGAGTTTAACACCTTGTTCATAACACAGTTCAACACCATTTGAAAATAAACATTTTGGCTACAATGTAAAATTCATAATTTATGCTTACAAAGTATAAAATATGAGATGGAAACAGTTAATTTTGCCCTCCTTCAAATCAACAAACTGATTGTTGTATGTAGTAACATATACTGAAACAACAGAATATTCTCTGATTAAGATAAATGCATGTCCTCTGCAAAAAAACAAAAAAAAAAAAAAGACCTAATGAACTATACATACTCACCGAAAGCACACATATCCTTTCGGTTTATTTATATCGCAAATTACATTCATTCAAATCTCCTACTTATTGGAGTTCAATAAGTATCATAGAAACAGAGTAAAATGAGAAATTACATAATTTTTTCAGTCCAATTTGGTTATTGTCTTCCATTAATCTAAACAGAACTTACTTGCTTAAGATGGCACATCAACTGGGACATATATAAATCACAACTACACACCCACATTATGCTAAATATAAGAATGCCAACAATTCCAAACCAAGCAAACTAAGCATGCATTAAAACACATTTAATAAACAGAATACCATTAATAGAGAGCAGATTAATATGGAAGTGAAGCCAAGCTGTTCAGAAGAACTAATAACAACTAATATTTGATAACTGAAACCATCAAACCTTATAATCCTGGCAGCAACAAAACTGTTATCACTCCAAAGTTCCATTTCCATTTTCTGCCCGCAGTGATGACACAGCTAATACAACATATAATTTCAGCTCATTTTATTCAATCAAAATAAACTTTAAAATGCGTTACACAAAACACAGTTTCATGGTACTTTTATAAAATCATACAGTATAATGAAAATACGCGCTGCTTATTAGTGTACCTGTAACCTGTGTTAAAACAGTTAATATTCGCTTGTTTTTGTTGCAGTAATTAGTACAATAATGACAGGATCATTTACAAAAATTTAGGAACAATTCTAGTCTGAGAGGATTTATGAGATAGCAATGTAACTATATGCAGTAATATCTACAGAAATAGTGCATTAAAAGTCATATTTAAATAAAATGTGTACATATATCTCACACATCACACCAAAGAGATAAAATACAAAATAAAACACTACAAAACATGCATCATACAGGAAGAAAGAAACATGTACACCAATGGAGTACACAGACATACCACCAGCATTCCTTGCAAGCTCGCACAGCTCTATGGCCAATTCTTATTTATTGCAGATATAAAATGTCATAAAAAGTGAGGCATATACTTGACTGAAACAATACAAACTTAAATTTACCCCAACAAATTTAAAAGTAGACCTTCAATACCAAATTTAATGAACATCTACTCAGTGCTTACAGAGATAAAATGAGTAGAGGGACAAATGACCTTCTCAATATGCCTTTCTTTTTTGTACATGTTGAGCAAAGAAGTCATAAGAATGCCAAATAACAGCTACCTAAGTCTTTAAGTTTCCATGTGTCCCCACCACACTGTGAAGTAGTTCACTTACTGCATGTGAATAAATGGCAGTTAAAATTCAATGTGACTTACATAATTATTTCTACATACATATGGTAGATAAATGGGTTCATGTTCGCACAAAGGTAGAATGTAAATTTATGTATTCATTTAATGGTGAAAGAAAATTTGCTTTTGGAGGGAGGTGAGATCACTTGCTTTGGTTTTGGTATCTATATAGATAAATAACTTAAAATAAAGAAAACAATTTTCCAAAACTAGCACAACACCCCACAAAAAATTACACAACAAAGGGAAAAATTAAAACATCAGAACTGAATGATGATGAAGATAACAACAACAACAACAACAACTGCTTCAAGCAGTGGCAATAAAAATGGTAAACCATTCACATGTATTCAGTTAAAGTCGTATATCAGACGATTAATTTTGCCTTGCAAACACTCAAGAGACAAAGTCACACCAATATTGCTGTATTCTAATTGACATTTAGTGAAATGACAACAGTCTATTTCTTTGCACTAGAAATTAGTATCTCTCCTTCATATCTTGTTTACTACAAGTTACATGTCCAGTCTATCAACTCCAGTAGTAATAACAATGTGTTTTGTTTGACAGACAAGAACAGCAAGATATGGTGAGTCAATTGTGTGCATGCTCATGTGTTGTGTGTGTATACACCTGCACATGAGCATGCACACACCTCCTCCCCATACCACATATTAAGTTAGACCAAGAATAATGCCATGACTTCTTCATCTCCAAAATGTAGTACAAAAATTGTAACCAAAAGACTGCCTATGGATTCCAAGACACAGTAGATAACTATGTATTTTTCATTGTAATCAGATACTCAATTATTTCCAGAAAAGCAATAAATTAATATTGCACTCATTTACCCTTGTACTTGGTATAAACCAGAGGTATTACTTAATGCAATAATCTTCATGGATAATCTACATTTTTAAGATTTGAACATCTAGCACAAATTAATTTTCTGTGTGATTTTTGCATGCATTAGAATAGTCTGACATTTATAAATCTAAATTTTGGGATTTATAATTCAGTTCCAAAGAAAAAAAAAGTTCCAAGGTCAATACCAGTGCTTTATTCACAGACACAAAGGTACTGGTACTTAGATACAACCATGAGGAGAGCAGCATCTTTCAAAATTCTGATAAAGTAAACCTTTAGAATAAAGAGAAGGCAACAAGGAATTGTGAAAAAGCCACCATTTTTCACTTTCATGTTCTATGAAAAACATTTCTGGTATAATGTACCACCCAATTCTGCCATATAAAATCTCTGATTATTACAAATTATGCTGTTTGTCCCATAAAACATATATTAACCTTTTAAAGCCTAGGATTTACTACACATACCACAAGTATTAGCAATTGAACTACCTACTCACAGAGTGTACTTATGTGTTTTATATGTATCTCAGAACAGGGACAATTTACCTATTCAAAATTAAATTATTAGTTTTTACTATCAAGACATAGCATGGTTACTGAACTGTATGAACTGTATCTTGAAATATAATTCGCATAATTAAAAATGGAGATGAAACCAACAAATGCACATAAACATATAACAGTATCTTATATTATTATAAACACAGTAGTCCTCCTACACGTTTCAGCCACTCTTGTGGCCGTCCTCAGGGAGGTGCATTACAAAGGATGGCTAAATTGAGATATTACAAAAGTTTGTGTACCAATGCATATACGTAAAATACTGAGTTTTAACAATACATGGTTTAAAATACATATTACATATAAAATACAGATAAAAATTTGTGTGATTAATTCCAGTGTATAACAAAGGTTGAATGTAGCTAGTATATGTAGTATGTGACCATCCTGAAGGGAAAGAAATATGTTTGTGTAGGTGGTTATTAATACACTGGCAGATAAACAAAAATTATATATTATAATATGGCGATGAAACAGCTGTCAGTGAAATATGTAAATACATATTTTATATTTTATTTTTAATTTTATCTTATTTATTATTATTTTATTTTTATCTGTAATTTATATTTTACTATATACATTAAACCATGTATTGTTAAAACTTATTATTGTACAAAATTGCACTGGTTCACAAACTTTTTAATATCTCGATATGCCCATCCTTTGTACTGCACCTCCCTAAGGATGGCCACATACACAGTGACCAAAACACGTGGGAGGAACACCATGTTTATAGTATATTTTTATACATATATGTGCATTTGTTGGTTTCATTACCATATCTTAATTACTTAATGCACAGTCATGGATTATTTAATATTAATTCAGATTAACTTCAGTCTTTAAATAGTTAATGAAATCTCATTGTACATTCAATTTCATTGGCACATTTCGTGTGTCAAAGTCACTTTCATATTTAGTCCCAATAAGATCACTTGTGTTGATGCACTATTGTGTTATAAGAATAAACCAACATAACTGCTTCACAAGGCACCATGCAGCTCTGTGCACCAAGATGCCAACACATCATGCACACTACTGCTGAAACTTTCAAGGAGAAATGTTTGTTGATACTTTCACTTCTCTGCATTCTGTAATATAATTTTTCCACACCAACAGGCATTTTGGGTTCCTCTCAAGCATACCCATGCAAATTAAATGTTATTAAATCAACTGTTTAATGCTCCAGAGTACCCTAAATCACAGAAAAGTGGAAGACATCCTAAACTGCTCATAAGCTGTCTGCTTGCATATCCACCATATGCACTGACAGTATAGACAAGGTGAAAGCACACTTTCTGTACAATGGCAAGGGGGCCCATCAGTTTCTTGACCTTTGACTGCATGTTAGAATAAGTATTGGCCAAAATCAAATAGCACAGAAAAAAAATTCTATGCCTAGCTTTTCATGTTTTTGACACATTTCCTCTTTCAAATTTTGATGACAATTCTGCAACTGTTGGCCTGGAAGGACAGCTCTCTGCTTGGCTCTTCTGAAGTTTCACAATGGGTGGAGTTTCAGGACTTGACTGACAAGAATCTGATGTCTCAATAAGTTTCTGCATTACAGGATCACGTGTCACTCTTAAGTGCAAATTTTTTGAATTCTTTCTTATCTTTTTTGGCTGGTCAGACTTTGATGTGGAACTACTGAAATGTGTAAGTGTATTCTGGCTACCTGATTTACTAGTACTAGGAGTTGGTTCTGCTATATTAGTATTGCTGGAAATGATACTTGTGGCTGGTATGTGTATCTGTGGCAAACAGTTGGCTTTAATAGTACTTTTCATAAACATTTCCCTCCTTACAGAGATGGGCACATTTTCAGATGCTGGAGGTTGCAAGAAGTTGTCCACAGTCAGAATAACTCCTTTATTTAAGTGCGCTTTACAAGAACCAGGGGAGTTGTCTGTATTCTGTGTATTCTTTATTGATTTTAGAGTATTCATCACATCTGAGTTGGTAGTCGATATCAAATCTGTCTTTGTTATCTCTACCTTAACTTGCGGAGGTACTGTGGATACATTACATTCATTACTATGAGGCATGCCATGACGAGGGAGACGGGTAGTCTGCAGCGTGCAAATGTTCCCAACACCGAAGTTAAAGTTACGAAGCTTTGAAACAGGGGATCTACCCCAACAACCACATACTGAACTACACAAACGAGAAGTTACATACGATGGTGGATGGACGTTTTGTCCAGAGTGACCGCTGCTCTTCTTCCACCAGTACTTAATATTGCGACGAGTGTAGTACATGAAGATGGCTACCAGTGCCGCACAAGGAACGATGCCAAGGAATATCACATACAGTGACGTCATTACATCTTGGCGCACTGCACATCCAGATGTCCAAAAAACCAGAAAAGAAAAAAAGACAATTACAAACATGAAATACACTGACGGGATCTGTGTCTGTAAGCTGCCATTTTCTTGTTTTAATCCTAATACTATCACAAACCTTCGTTAATTATATATATATATATATATATATATATATATATATATATATATATATATACACACACACACACACACATGACATTATCATTCTGACAGCTCAAACAGTTCATTTATAATAAAGAGAAAATTTTCTCAAAAATCTTTTTTTTTTTACTTCCTGCAAAATTGATGTAGTGTGGGTTGTCATCTTTTTACAAAATAGGGATTTTATATATATATATATAATAGGTGTAGGTAACACTGATTTTTTTATATGCATTATAACGGTAATTTTCCAATATGTAAGGCAGTCCAAAAATAAGTTTAAAAGGCACATAATGTTGTTACAACTGCTCTTAGACTGATAAGTTTTGTTGCAAATCAATTAATATTCTCAGTAACCAACAACGTATTGCAGATCATCACTTTGCAACACATGTGTGGTTACAGTCATCACTTAAACATGGACACTTGTCTAGAACAGTGGGCCAAGCTCACAGTCGATACAGTAATTATGTTTCTGAATGCAAGGTATATGTCCTTAGCAGAAATTGTCTGCTAGTAATGGTTTAAAGGAATGACCTGATGAGTCAGCAGCATGGCAAAATGGTGTATACACTTTAAAACCAGATGATTGTAATAGTAGTGGCAGACCCACAGCAGCACTGCAAGCACACCAAGACCTAAACACATGGGAAAAATGCAGTTCTTGAACACAGAAGAATTACAGTGACCTGCAATACAGCTTGAGTCTGTCACATGGAAAGGTTGTCAGGATCATTCAGGGGTTAGGACTCCACCAGGTGTGTGTGCAATATGCTGCAATAAGCGTTATGATCTCTTATCTGTAGCCATCCTGACCAGCCCTGGCACCAACTCAGTCTCCTCTACAATGAGTACCAGGGCTCCTTCTCAAGGGTACAGAGGCCAAAGTGTCGCATATACCACCCACGCCATGCTGAGGTTAATAATGAGCAAAACTATATGGCTACTCCCCTCTCTGTGCCAGTTATGGCATTTTAGAGGGGTGACTTTTACCTTTCACACCTTGACATATAATGGTGGGGTTACACATGAGAGTAAACGCGAGTCCCTCTCTGTTTCTCTGGAGAGGCGCTCTTTTACGTGTAACTACCATCAAAAGCTGACTCACCAAGATCATGGTTAACTAGCAGACAGCCAGCTTGAGAGCACTTCCGGTGTCCATGTAAACTAGTGCCACACTTGCTCTCAGCTGCAACCTGAACTAGACCAGGAAAACCGGTATAGTTGAGAGCACAGGTTGAGAGCAGTACCGCGAACATGGCGGGGAAGAAAGTTTGGACGAGGGAAGAGACTCTAGAACTGATATGTATATATGAGTCTTCCCCGGAGATTTTGGACAGTCGGCACATGCATTACAAAGACAGGGATAAAAGAAGCATGTGCTGGCAATCGATGGGGGAGGCACTGAACACCAGCATAGCAGAAGTGCAACAGAAAATACATAACCTCCGCAGTCAGGTAAGTAACTATTTCCCATACTGTACTGCACATATTGTGTTCTTTGTGTGAAATGGACTATTAATTTGTACATTGCATTATGTATGTGAACATGCAAAGTGTCTTGCCAGACATATTTGGGTATGGTGATGTACTATGGGTCAGTTTTGGGTTTTCATTTTTCTGTGTGAACCGAATAATATGCTGTGTTTCCAATGCTGCATACTCTCACACATGTATCTTGCAAATGAAGTATAATTTTTATTTTGGCATTGTATGGGAAGGTAAAATGACCCAAGACAAAACATGTGGTTGTATGTTTGGTCATCTCAATTGTTAACTTGGGACAGAATTCAAACTAAAAAGAGGAAGTGAACAGTGAATTTATTTTTCACACTTTGTGTAGGTACAGGTCCTATAGCCTACTACACTAATTAACATGCAGTGACTCAGAGAAATATAATCCATAAAACAGAAGAAAAATATGTGCAGTTGGTATTCTTCCAGTAGTATTCATGTTATATGTCTACTAATAAAGAACAAGAAATATGAAAGATAAGCTGTATCCAACTTGAAATAAGTTCAATTACATGCATTCTTATGATTTTGTATAGCCAAAAAGGCATCTTTACTCTTCCTTAAAATGCACTAAAATCAACTGCCAAAAGCTGTGATGCTTGGCATTTGTACAGTCTTGTTGATGGGGATGGAAGTTACCATAATATGTTATTACTGAGAATGCTGCGAAACTCATTTTCTTTGTCAAGAAGATATACATTGCTGTTTATATAGCTAGTTGCAGATGTCACAGCAGTGGCTGACTGAAATTGACAATGTCCCACTGTACAACACTTTGCTGTATATGTCATATTTAATATAAATTATTAGATTGTTATGCCCTGTGTAGGTGTCTCATGAACTACAAAAAATGGCAGTGGGGTGGAAGAAGTATATACAAGTAAAAAAAGGTAAAGCAGTCCCATTACAGGCCTGGACAGGCCCAGAGGGTTCCAGGAAGTTAAGGCTCCCAAATTTCATGAAAACAGCACAGGATGGTGGTAGGTTGTCAGCCTTACGCACCAGCCGCCTTTACCCCCAGGAAATACTCCTGGTACTCATTTCTGTTGGAGGCTGAGTCAACCCCAGGGTCATACTGCAATCGGAAGGATTTTATGTCAATGAAAAATCCACTGACACCAGCTGGGATCGAACCAGCGACCTTCCAATTTGTAGCACAGCACCTTAACCACTGTGCTACCGCGGTCCCCAGTATATACAAGTACGTGGCCATATTTCAGTGTATTGAATTTTATCAGGCCCTCCCTGTCACCAAGGGAATCAACTTCAAATCTGGTAAGTTAAATGAACAAAACGAACAGTCCTTAAAGAAAAGTGTGTATTAATTGGAAAAGAACAGACATATAAAATGCACGAAGAAAACAACTGACACTTTATTATAAATGACATTCTGTGAATTGAGTCACAATGGTGCAGCAGACAGTTTGCTGGACAAAAAATGTATGTATTGTAACTGTGCAATCAAATATGTTTATATTGCCAACTGATTTCCCCTTGGGGAGTCATAAAAAATTCTCTGAGTTCATTCCTGGTATTGTTTTGCGAGCTGGGGTGAGGTCGTCTTTGTAACTGCAACAAGTATGTTGATGGCATCCCTTCTTCTCTCCACATACCACACTGCACTTTGTGAGTGTCTGTACTTTCTGTGTCAAGTAATCCAGGCTGTAGATAGGAAGATCATGATCCTTGTGTTGACATCAGAAAATTGGCAGAACACAGACTGCTAGCACAATATTTACAGTGCTTGTGGGGTTCTGGATCAGTGGCTTCCTAAGGACACGAAATCTATTTACAATTATCCCAGACACATTTTCTACTATTCTGTGTGCTCTGGATAACCAGTAACTGAATATTTGGTTTGGTGCTGGTTGATCTTTGAAGGGATAGGACTTCATAATGTAATTTCTCATAGCAAATGCATCATCTGCAACAAAGAAATATGGAACTGGCTGTGTACGCCCAGGTAAAGGTATTGCGGGGGGGAGGGAAGCTCAACAGTGCCAATTTCCAGTGCATGTTATAAGCTGCATTTATTGAAAACCCCTCCATCTGAAACTCTACCATTGCAGCCAACACCAACATACAGAATTGTATTCAGCATCAACTGCTGCTAGTAACACGATGCTGAATGTCCCTTTGTAGTTATAGTAGCAACTGCCACTATTCACTGGTGTTTGCATGACAATGTGCTTCCCATCCAGGGCTCCTATAGAGTGAGTCCCACTGTTTGTAAAAGTTTTCACTACATTTCAGCCATTCTTCTTCTGTTAATGGTAACTGTAAAAAAGGACACTTTGTTAAGAATTAAATACTTTAGAAATAAACACTTTAGGTCACTGGTTCTTGTTTTGTCATTTTTATGCTGTCCCTGCAGAAGACTCTAAGGAAGTAACAGAGAATTCTGGTGATGGTGCAGAAGCTGCTGCACCCATTCCTGCATCCTCACCAAAATATAAAAAGAAGCGTAAGTCTGGCAAGACCATTTCATCAGAAGATGAATGTCTGAGCCAGGCATTGAATTTTATTATGCACAGGCTGCCTGGTGACTTTGATACATTTGGGGAGTATGTAGCCAAGCAGTTAAGGTCACTAAATTCAGAAATGTACAGGAAAATGCTGAAGAGAGAAACTTGTCAGTCTATAGCACGAATTGCTGAACTTGATAACTTAAACTCTCTGGCCACCTGCTCTACTAAAATCACTGAAGCCCCATCACTAGACCCATAGCCAGACAGGAATCAATGTTTGTGTCAACAATTACTGTTAATAAAAATAACTTATTAAAAGCACAGTCCATTTCTTTTGCATTTTCAATGTTGCCAGCCCCCAAGTCCATTTCATAAATTTTCTCTGCTATCAGAATTTTACCAGCGTAATTTCTTATAATGTTCCATAGTGTTCTTACTTTATGATTAGATATTTTTATCAGAACGTTGTAATATTATTGCTTCACTTCTTTTATTACTTTCTTCAAGACCGTACAGTAGCCATAAAGATTATAACTGTTAATTGGAGATGTTAAATACTCGTAAATATTTACATGTATTTTTCATCTGCATTATATATTAATTCCATTTGTTATACTGTTGGTTTCACTTCCCTTATAACTTTTATATGTGACTGAAAAACAAATATCAGAATATGTCAAGAGATAAAATGAAAATTGTTGAACATACTATTGGCATTATCTTACAACACTATGACAGGTCTGCCCACCACAGTCACAAACCTGTAGCTGCACATGGAGATGAAAATGGTTATTCAACTTCATGCTGGAGTGTCTGTTACTGACAAACAGCTCTGTGAACCATTCTTTGAGTATGATTCTTCTAATTATTATTATATACTTTTGTTCTTATAACACCAGCTGAGATGAGAAGCAGGTTTTATTTACCAGATTAATTATTATTTTATTTCATGAAACTCATCTCCATTTCTATCCCAGATAGAAAGTCCTCCACCAATTACCACATTAAAAAAAAAAAAATTTGTGGGTCCAAAACTATTGAATAACCACTGCTGTTTCATTTCCAATTATCAGCAGTCCTGCTGTTGTGGCTGTGGTTTCTTTGGCTGATGCTGTGCAGGACAAACCATTACCTGAGATGATTTAACACATATGCTACTGTATTATGTGTTCTATGTTAGCCTGTCTTATCACATAAAACAGTGCTAAACCGAAAAAAGTGGGGGCAGTCCATCACCCTTCTTTACCCCTTGTCTTGTGACAATAATATCTGTACATGTACCTTATGGTGATTTTTAGAAACTTTAGTTATGCAATCATATGCCTATCTAAAATCTACAAATATCATGCATGTACCTGCATTATATTCCTAAACACTTTTCAATAAACGCTGCACATTTAGCCTTCTCAAATGTTTTATAAAATCATTAATAGTGAAAGAGGGCATTAATTTTCCATAATAGTTAGCTTATTTTCTTTACAAATGTTTTACCATTCCAAAGGATTGCTAATGCAGCCTAATAGGTGAGTAATTTCAGATGTACAAGATTTAAAGACTGCATTTTTTTTGTCACAACATGATGGGTGTTGGGGAAACACATTCAGCTTTGTAACTGAACTTCAGTGGACGGAGTTGTTGTAATGCTAGGGCAGATTCCAGGAAATAAATTCTTTACACATGAAATAGCATTTATATTGTCCTGAAGTATGTTGTTAAAAGACATGAACCACCTTTTTTAATTCCTTAATTGTTCATTTGTAAGTACAGATAGTACCTATTTGGCTTAATGTAGGCCTACTCTTCCTGTCTCTGTAGGCTGTAATTTTCTATTACTGTGTTCTACCTGAACAAATGTACTGAAAACAGTAGTTAATGGAAATGTGCAGTCATGAAACTGCTGCATTTCTATTTGTATTACTTTAAGATAGTCATCCTTTAGAACGTCCCAAAGGGCTCTGCATACTTCCTTTACTATAATTCCGAATGTACATCCAGGTTTGCAAAATAAGTACTGCAGACTACGGTAGGAATCACCTGGAACATATAATTAATTCATTAAAAACTGAAAATCATCAGAGCCAATACGCAATTACAGTGACAGCAAATTTACATTGTGTTTATTACTTACCTGTTGCCAGAAAGCGAAGTGTTACTATCACCCTTTCCTCCACTGAAACTGTGTTTCTCATGGCTGTATCCTGCTTGCCAATCACGGGGCCCAGCATGTTCACAAGGCTCTGAACTTCCACAGCTGACATTTTTGTAAAATTTCTGAACTGCTGAGCATCTTCAAGCTGCAGTTCATTTAACAACTGCATGTATGCCCCCTGTTGGTCACGTCTTCTTGCCCAGTTCTTAACCCAACACTTTCTTTTCACTTTCCTTCTGTTATTAGTTGCTAATGCTACATAACTGGCAGCCGCTAACTTTGCTTCCCGTAAGCGAGCCATTCTAATTAACTCTTGAATGTTAGTGAACTTCCCCACTTCATTCCCACCTGTTCACAATCAGCTGACGCGACCGCCGCCATGTTCTTGCTCTTTAACCAGCAGGTGTTCACTCTCACGTGTATATGGAAACTTCGTACTCTGAGAGGTCTCTCAGTTCAGGTGCTCTCAAGAGCGATCGCAGAGAGCCCACTAGCCAGGATTAACTCTCACATCTAAACGTAGTCGCTAGATGCTCTCGATAGGACTCGCGAAAGTTTACTCTCACGTGTAACCCCGCCTTAATGCACAGAAATGTAGATTATTGTGAGTTAATATGTGAAACTTTCTGACAAAACATTCATGAAACACATTGCTTAGAATGGTCAAAGGGTAAGTTTCCTAATTCAACAATGCTAATAGTAATTACAATGACAAATCCACATGCAAGACAACATCCCAACTTGCACAGTATCTTTGTTTTGAAAACAAATACTCACCACTGGGGTCAGAAGCTGGGCCACTGTCCTCACTGCCACCTATACCAGGGTAGTCACAGAGGGGAGGAGCGTAACCCACAGAACAGTGGCAATGCCCTCGGCTGTTGCACACACCATTCCCATTGCAGTCCTGTGGACATACCTCTCCACCAGCTTGCTGTCGCAGGGAGCCCACAGCCATGCACTTCTGATTCACACACATCTAAAATCACCAACAATAAAGTTATACCCGTCTACTTAAAAGGCAACACATTCACTCACTACACACCACATTAACAAAATACAGCTGCAATCCCAGCACACAACAGCTACATATGCTCAAAAATTGTGACTCTGCCATCTGTAGTAGTTACTAACTAGTTATGGGTAACAAAAAAAAACTGAGCATGTGGGCTCAGGCAATAACATTACTTACTTGTATACAGCCAGTATTTTGTTCAAATCTCAGCTGCAACACCAAACAGCATACCTGAGTTGTTATGGGGTCCCAAGTACCTCCACGGAAATGGTGGGAAAGTGATTCAAATCATTACATGGGAATATTCTTGCATATTATTTCTAATTCATAATTCAACAATCATTCTACCACTTGACATTATATTTTCTGTGCTACCAAAACTGTTCTTAAACGTTCAACAAGCACAGATACCCACACTCAATCTCTTTCAATAGCCCCCCCCCCCCAAAAAAAAAGAGACAATAAGCATGGGTTAAAAAGGGGCCCTTGGAATGATTTCCCCATGGAACTGGAATCTTAAAACAAGTACCTACCAACATCTC
>Ga0123354_10000418_pt1 | contig 41415 bp, 18 predicted proteins | sample TergutLab28metaG_2_FD_97872 | JGI IMG/M metagenome (GOLD analysis project Ga0123354, IMG submission 97872) | Labiotermes labralis P4 segment gut microbial communities from Petit-Saut dam, French Guiana - Lab288 P4 | ecosystem: Host-associated > Arthropoda: Insects > Digestive system > Gut ... | reverse complement strand
GATGAGCGAGTAGGTGTGGACGCATTCGATGGCGACGGCGGCGGGGAGCGGGTCGTGGAGCGGGTTGCCGCGCAAGTCGGCGGCGGCGAGCAGGAGCACGGGGCGGAGGCGTTTGCCGCCGGCCTGCATGGAATAGCGCATGGCTTCGTGCAGGCGCGCGGGGCGCGTGGCGGCGGCGGGCAGTTGCGTGTCGATGCCTTGTTCGGCGCGGGTGGCGTAAGTGTTGAATTTGGCCGTGAAGTCCATTGGGGCGGCGCGTTTTCCGCTTTGGTGTTGTGGCTTTTGTGACTGTGACTTTGCGGATGCCTTGATGCACGGATGCTGAAATTTTGCAAACGCCGATTCGCGCGTGCGATTCGCGCGTGCGGTTCGTGCGGTTCGCGCGTGTATTCAAAAGCACGGCTGGGTTCGTCGCTGTTTTCGATGTCTCTGCAAGCCGATTCTTCATGCCGGAGGCATGGCAGATATTAGCCGGTGGTTGAGCGAGGAACGAGCGACACCACCGGATCACAATCGATAAAACACAGCATCCCGGAGGGATGCCAGAAATGAAGGTCCGCGCCATCTGGCATCCCTCCGGGATGCTGTTTTCTTGGATGACAAACACCGGTGGTGTCGCTCGCCGAGCCTCGCTCAACCACCGGCTAATTTCTGCCAAGCCTCCGGCTTGAAGAGCAACTGAAAGTGGTGAGGAATCCACGGCCGCAATTTCATTTTTCTGCCTTTTCACACTTCGCCCTTGCCGCTCACTATTGGCTTTTTCTTTTTCATTCCGCATTCCGCATTCCACATTCCGAAATCCGCATTCCGCATTCCGCATTCCGCATTCCGAAATCCGCATTCCACATTCCACATGCGCCTTCTCATCACCAACGACGACAGCCTCGATTGCCCGTTTCTCCACGTTCTCGTTCACGCGCTGCGCGACGCAGGACACGACCTCTACGTCGTCGCCCCGAAAACCGAGCAAAGCTGGATCGGCGCGTCGAAATCGCGCCACCGCGCGGTCGTTGTCGAAGCCGTTGACCGCGGCCTCGGCTGCCCCACGTGGACGACCGACGGCACGCCCAGCGACTGCGTGAACATCGCGCTCGCGCACATCCTCCCCGAATGGCCCGACGCCGTCGTCAGCGGCATCAACGTCGGCCTCAACGCCTCGCTCGGCTTCATCCTCGCGAGCGGCACGATCGCCGGCGCGTGGGAAGGCGCGCTGCACGGCCTGCCCGCCATCGCGCTCTCGCAAGACCTCACCTTCGGGATATTCGACCAAATCAAAACCCCCGGCGCGGCCATCCCGCGCGAAGTGACGGAAACCCTGCGTCGCGCCTCCGCGCACGCCGCGGAAATGATTCCGCGCCTCGTCGCCGCCACGAAGCCGCGCAGCTTCACCGTCCACAACATCAACTTCCCCTATCCCTGCCGCGCGGACACCGGGATTATGCGCACCGTGCCTTCGCGCGTGATCGTGCCGGGAATCTTTGGCCCGCGAGCCGGTGACGGCGCGCACCGCTTTGTGTTCACGCTAGGCGAGCCGGTTGACCCGCCCGGCAGCCCGCTGACCGACCGTGCCGCGCTCGAAGCCGGCAGCATCAGCCATTCGATTTTGGACTACACGAAACTCGGCCTGTAGGGACTGCAGGGCGCGTTAAAAAACAAACCCTGCGCCGCCCGAATCAACCAATGGTGCCCGGGACAGGACTCGAACCTGCACCTCGTTTTTGCCCCTAAGCAAAACACATTTATCCTATGAAAGAAACAAGTTAAAACATCTTGAAATAACGCAGAATGTTGCCACTATGGTTGCCACTAACTCTTTTTCATACCATGGCATCACTACGAAGAAAACCTCGCTCCCCGTTTTGGTTCGCTTGTTTCGTCCTGCCGAGCGGTGCGCGAACACAGCGCAGCACGAAACTTACCGACCGAAAAAAGGCGATGAAGCTCGCCCAGCAATGGGAAGAGTCCGCCACCAAGCGCGTCACCGAAGCACAGGCGCGGCGCGTGTTGTCCGACATCTACGAGGACATCCACGGCGACAAACTCGCATCGCCAGCCGTCAAGGACTTCGCCGCGCAATGGCTTGCCAGAAAAGAAAAGGAAGTGTCGAAAGTCTCATACTCCGCCTACAAGGGAGCGGTGGAGGAATTCGTGAGATTCATCGGCGACAAGGCAAACGACCCGCTACATTATATCACGCCGGCACAGGTGACGGCTTGGCGCGACAAGGCTGCGGCAAAAGCAACCGCCCGCACTGCGAACAACAAATTGAAGGTTGTTCGCGTGCTTTTTCAATCGGCGTGGCGCGACGGCCTTTTGACGGACAACCCCGCCGCCAAAGTGACGGCGTTGCGGGCGGAGTCAGGAACCCGGCGAGCGTTCACGTTGCCCGAGTTGAAAAGCATCCTGGCCAATGCCTCAACCGAATGGCGGGGCATGATTCTCGCGGGCATCTACACCGGCCAACGATTGAAAGATATTGCCTCCCTGACATGGGCGAACGTGGACTTGTCCGAGGAGCAAATCACGCTGACCACAAGCAAGACCGGCCGGCGCCAAGTCATCCCCATTGCCAAGCCCCTCCGCGCCTACATCGAAGAATTGTCCGCCGGTGACAACCCCGCCGCGCCGCTTTTCCCGTCCGCGTATCCGCAGGCAACCCGCGCGGGTGGGATTGCAATGCTAAGTCGGCAATTTCATGGCATTCTGGTCGCTGTCGGGATGGCAAAGGCGCGGCCCGCCAATCACGGCAGCGCCGGCAAAGGACGTGACGCGGCGCGTGAAACAAGCGCGATTTCGTTTCATTCCCTCCGCCACACTGCCACCTCGCTGCTCAAACGCGCCGGCGTGTCGGAAGCCGTGGCGCGTGACTTGATCGGCCACGAAAGCGCCGAAATCTCCCGCCACTACACACACATCGACGAGGAAACAAAGCGTAAGGCGATAGCCAAATTGCCGAACATTTTGACACCCTGACGAACTCCAAAACCAAGGTTTTAGCCGCCATCGAAGGGTATTTTTTGAACTATTTTATACTTTAACTAATTGAACCATAAATATTTACAAAAAATAATCAATCTCAAGAAAAAAACACCCCAATAAGCAACCATATACAGTGTGAAATAAAATGAACACTGTAATCACACAATCGCCTACTACGCGGCCTGAATTCATAGCCATCCCGCCCCGCGGCCTAGACCCTGTTTTCAGCTTGTCCCGCAGCGGATACTACGACCTCGAACGTCGAGGCTTTATTCGCCTCATCCGAATTCGAAAGCCCGGGAATCAACTTGGCCGAACACTCATCGATTGCGCTAGCGTCCGCTCCTACCTCGCAAAACTCGCATGTTCGCAGACCGCTGGCCGCGACGCATCCAAAAACGCCATTAAAGCCGCCGCCGCGAACTCGTCCACTGACAACGCCATCCTCGACACCGAATGCGCCGAAGCCGTCAAAACGGACGAGGCCACATCCACTGTCGTCGATCCCGCCAATCTCGACGCTGCGAAAACTACCGCCTCCTCCTAAAATGGCACGCCCGCTCCAACGTCCGCACCGTATCAGCTTCCGCGTCAGCGCGGAGGAGCTTGCTGCCATCAACCAGCGGCGCGGCGGCGTTATCACCTCAGATTATATTCGCGCCGCCGCCCTCGGCGCACCAATCCAACCTGCTTCAAAACGTCGCCAGATGTCCGAATTCGAGGCCGCGAAAGTCCGCCAACTCGCTTTCATCGGTAACAATTTGAATCAAATCGCCCGCCGCACTAATTACCTCGCGCGTCGTTCGCCCAACGGCGGCGCGGCAACCCTCGCCGAAATATTATTCTCGCTCCTCTCAATCGAACGCTCGTTTAGAGCAGCCTTGGACGCCACAGAACACCTCACGGAAACGGAGGCCGAAAATGCTGTTTAAGTTTTTCAAAAAGGGGCACGGCGGCCTCGACTACATCCTCGGCACTTACAAAACGGACGATCCGCGCCAGCCCACGATTCTCGCCGGAAACCCTGACCAAGTCCGATCCCTCATCAAGAGCCTTAATTTCAAAAACCTTTTCACTTCTTGCGTGTTGACCTACGAAAAGGAAATCACGCCGGCGGAAGCCGCCCGCGACCTCGCCAGCTTTTTGGCTGCGCTTTTTCCGAGTCTCGACCCTGCGTCGTTTGTGTTCGTTGCCGTCCTCCACAAAGAACCCGGCCATCGCACCGGCTTGCATATCATAATTCCCAACGTCCACCTCCCAACGGGAAATCGGCTTCAACCTTATTACGACCCTGTGGATCGCAAACGGATGGAAGCCTGGCAGGAGCTTACAAACGCCGAACGCGGTTATCTTTCGCCAAAACACCCCGACCACGCTCGTTCCACCGTTATTCTTTCGCGACTGCCGGCGAGCGTGGCCGCCCGCAAAACACAACTCGACGCCGACATTTTCGAGGCTGTCAAAAACGGCGAAATAAAAAATCGCGACGACATTTTCAAATGGCTGGAGGCTCGCGGCTACGAAATTGTCCGCTCGAAAAAATTTATCTCGGTGAAACACCCGGATCTCAAAAAAAATTTACGACTGAAAGGGTTTTTATATGACGAAAATGGACTGGAAAGAGCACTTGAAGAAATCAAATGGGAGCCACGCGCAAACGCTGGAGGAGGTGGCGCAGGCTGCGATGAACGCGCTGAACGAGTTGCAGGCTGGCGTAGAGCGTTCGAGGCTTCTGTTAAACGAAAACGCGCAGAACTCATTAAAAAGTATGGAGACCCAGATGAAGGAGCAGGCCGGGAGGTTCCGACTCCAAAATCGTCGGCTCCTTTTCACGGTGGTCGCGATGACGGTCGCGATGGTGTTGGTGACGCTACTGAACAACTTTCTGCCCCTCCGATCTCAACCGCCACCCCAGCCCAAGCCACAATCCACCCTCCTCCCCGCGCCGATGCTTTTAGTGACGCCCGACAAAATCTGGGGGGCGGTGAAACCGGGCACGGAGAAAATCTTCAACGGCCAGACTTACTTCGAACTCCAAACTTTCAATCCACAAAAATAAACCATGCCTACCACAACAACGACGCCACCAGCGTCAACACAAACGCCGCACCCGCTCTCCCCAACGGAACGGGAGTTGAGGAAATATTTCATCGAGCTAGTCTCGCGTGTCGAAGCCTTGGAAAAATTCTTGCCGGCCTTGCGGCAAGCCTTCGAGCAAAGCAGCCAGCGCTACGAAGAGATGAGAACCCAGCACCTCCTCTTGCGCTCGGAGATCGAGCCGTTGAGGAACTTAGCCGATACTTTGCTGAAGAAAGAGAACGACGCAGAAAACTAATGGACGAGAAGATTCGCGCCCATAACGAAAAGCGACGTCTTGAGGAACGGAACAATCAGCAGCGCAAACAATCCGACTGGACACCTCCTTTACCGTGACAGCCCACCTGCCCTCTTTTCAAAAAATAAGACAATCGTCTTGGCAAGGCGTTCCCCGCCCCACTCCCCAGCCACGATGTCCTTAAACATTTAAGAGGGGCTAAAAAACCTGTTTTCGGCCATGGAATCAACCCTCAGGAAAACGGCGATAACGTCATCGTATTTTTTCCCCGTCTTCGGGAACTTGGATGACATGTATGATCTGATCTTTAAACACTTAAGAGGGGCTCTAAAACCTGTTTCCGGTCATGTAATCGCACTTCAGTGAAACGACGATAACTCCTGCGGGAACTTGGGTGCGCGCGGGAAATCCGACTCGCATGGCGCAAGGTGTGAAGTGCGCCACATGCATTCGCGGCGGCGAGCAAGGCCGGAGAGTTTGACCCCGATGAATTCATCTGGTGCGGCGAGGCTGACTGATCGTGCGCGCCCCATCGGTGAAAAGCAGGCGTGAGCGATGACGCATTGCTGCAAGTAAAGTCGAGTTTACCCAAGCACAGAAGCTCGCGGTGAAGCCAACATCATCGACGAAATCGTTGCAGGCCTGACAGTGTCAGCAAAGAAGCTCAGGCACTCAAGGCTGACACGGATGAGTCACTGGGCAGGGGTCGGCACCGGTGGTGAGACCAAAAGTTGGCCAGCCGAATCCAAGGTTGGAGATGGCCGCGCCAACGGCGATGTTGTCGATGCGTTCGGCGAGCCAGAAGGAACCGGAGTCGCCATTGGCGCGTCGGATGCTCGCGCCCCTTGTGCCGCTGTCGCGCAATCCTGAGTAGTGTCGGACAACTGGGAAGGCGGTGTTGAGGATGGTAATGGCACCGGAGCCGAAGCCACCATCGGCGAGGAAGACGTCTTCGATGCCGTGGATGGCGTTTGCGGGACAGGCGGGACTGCCGGCGGTGGCTGTGGGTTCGCTGCTGTCGGAGCAACTCGACTTGTTTTGCGAGTCTTCGGCCGAATATCTTTTGGAATGCCAAAGCATCGCTTGTATTTTGACGACTGACGCTCAAGCGATTCCTTTTTTAGGGATCCCAATTCTTGGGAGATTGTTTTCAAGTCATTTCTAAACTTTCCCGGGCCAAATCCCTTTGACTTAAATACATGGATGTTTCCCCTGATTTTTTCGGCATGACATTGCAAACTGGTGAACTTATTAATGTGGTTATACTTTTTCTCAGTCCGTTTATCGAGGTGCTTCACATTCATATTCCCAGTTATCATTGATTCAGCCTCCTTGATGTGACTGATTGAAGGGCCTGCCGACCCTGCTGCTTTTGCGAATGCCTCTCTCAAAATGGAAATGCGTTTTTCTTCTGATATCTTCATCTTCGCGAGCGCACAGGCGGCTTGTTCGTTACCCCATAACGTAATTTTTCGAATCAATTCGGTATCCACTTGTGGCTCGCGCTTTAATTTGGCGATAATCTTCCCCACGACATCAGCAGCGGCAAGATGAGTGCGCGTCTGCACGGGCTGCCAGCGCCACTTGGTTTTGCAGTAGTCCTCTATGGAGACATTCAATGTCTTGAAAGAGGCAGCCCTTTCAATCTGCCGCAGACATCGTCCAATCCCAATACCCCCGGATAGGATGACATTGATGCGCGCTTCCAGTGCCTCGCAAGAATCTTGATTGGCTGAATGCTTGTTGAGTTGTTGGTTGTGTCTTTTGTGTCGTGATAGGCTCATGCTTATCTATGGTGCAAATTCAAAAATTTCAAAGCCCCAATTTTCACGCCCCAGATTCTCACGACTGCGAAATCGTCAGGCGCACGCTGTGCGTGAGTTTGGGCTTAAAGAGGCAACGCGAGCACTTCTCCCGCAGGCATTTCTGCCGGGCATTGCCACGCCTAATCCAACCGCCTGCTGACAACACCCTGCCCCATTGAATGCCCGTTCGCGATTTTCTTCGTAGTGTCGATAACGATGTGATTTGGCTCCCGTGCTTTGAAATCGCACCCCGGATTAAAGCAATAGCTTGCGCCTTCCAACGTCACCCACGCCATCGGGTCATGCACATGCCCTGAAAGGACATACTTGGGACGTTTTTCTTGAAGCCGCGCCGAAATCTCAAAATCACCCCAACCTCCGCCTTCGGCATTGGTGCTCACGCGAGTCTCCGAAGGCGGCGCGTGGCAGACGATGATGCTCGCGCCATCCGGCCAATCCGCCTCCCCCCATTTCACCGCGGCAAATCGCTCGCCGTGAATGTCGGCGCCCTGTCCGTCAACGACGAGACCCGTCCGCTTGCACAATTGCAACCAGCCGCCTTCCGCAAATATGTCCGTTGATACACGCGGCTCTGTCATCCAAATGTCGTGATTTCCAGTGCAGACTACCGCTGGCTTGCGCAGTGTTTTCAGCCAATCGCCCACAACCCGCGCCTGCTTGTGTAATGGCGTGGCTTCACGCGGGAACATGTTAAGCAAATCGCCTGCCACCACCAGCACGTCGTAGTCGCCTGATTGCCGACTGATCCATTCAAGCCAGTCCAAACGAAAATGAATATCTGCTGTGTGCAGGATGCGCATGAACACGGCACTCTATCGCTCCATCTCGGGTGTTCAACGGGCAAGTTTGGTTCCGGCGCGAGTGTTTCTCAGGTCAGGCCTACGGGCACGTTGTGCCCTCGTCCCGCTGATGGAGGAGGGCATTCTGACTGGTGAATTTTTCACCTACTCCCTGCGCGAATTCTCGCGCCGGGCGCATCAACAAAACCAACACAAAACAACAGAAAGAAATACCATGAGCGACTTCGTCGTCATACACAAACAAGACCTCAAAGCTCTCGCACAAGACACGCCGGACAAAGACGGCCTTCTGCGCGTTCTCGAAACAAAATTCGACCCAGACCCCAAGAACAAATACAAGTTCTTGGTGATGCCATCCAATACCGCCGAACACCCAGCCGCTTATGCCGTGGACGAAAGCCTCGACTGGGAGCTGATTCATACTGTGGCAGATTTCGTCAGGCAGCTTTGCATTCACCTGCCGCGAGAAGAACAGGAGCAGATCGTTCAGCGTATTCATAAGAAGCTGAGCGGTAAATTTTTCTGCACCGTCCAGACATTGGGATCTGCACTTGCCGCCATCGTGCCGAATGCCCGAAAAGTCATTGAAGATGAGGCCGCCGATAGCAAACAAGCCACTGGATTTGAGCCTGAATCAGTGGAAAAAGTCGTCGAGGGATTGTGGAAACACTGTGAAAAAGCCATGGATAAAGTCGCCGAGGAAGACGAAAAAGAGAAAAATAACGGCTCCTGATTTTCACCCGCCAAAACCAACAACCAAACACTATAAAAATGAGCCACTCTTCCAATATCAACCACGACAGCAATAATAACCAGCATGACCGCATTTCAGACGGCAACCTTCTTCTGCTTCGCATGCTGGCCGATCTCGGACAAGTAAGCGCGCAATATAATCTTGGAGTCATGTATGAAAGTGGCAGCGGGGTGGACAGGGACTACGCGCTGGCAGCAGCATGGTTTCGCAAGGCGGCAGAGCAAGGGCACGCAAAAGCTCAATACAATCTTGGAGTATCTTATGCCAAAGGCCGCGGCGTGCCCATGGATGAGGCGGAGGCGGTGAAGTGGTATCTCAAATCAGCGGAACAGGGGTATGTGAACGCGCAATTTAATCTTGCTCACGATTATGCTGCTGGAAAGGGCGTGCCGCAAAATGACGTGGAGGCTGTAAAATGGTTTCGCAGGGCGGCGGAACAGGGGGACGCAGAAGCGCAACGTGATCTTGCATTTTTGTATGCCGCAGGCCGAGGCGTGCCGAAGGATGAGGCCGAGGCGGCGAAATGGCTGCGCATGGCGGCGGAGCAGGGAAATGGACGCTCTCAAATTGCCCTTAGCGTTATGTATTTCAACGGCCAAGGCGTAACCAAGGATGTTGATGAGGCGGTAAAATGGTTTCGCAAGGCAGCGGAGCAGAACGAACCGGGCGCGGAATATATCATGGGACTTATGGAGGACACCGGCCAAGACGCGACCGAGGATACAGACGGACAATCTTCAGCGACTTGAATCGTCCAGCCGCCTGCTCGCAAACGATAAGTTTGGTTTCGGCGCGGGTTTTCTCAGGTCGGGCCGTCGGGCACGTTGTGCCCTCGTCCCGCTGATGAAGGGGGGCTTTTTTGAGCGGTGATTTTTTTCGCCGATTCCCCGCGTGCGCATGTGCGCACGCGGGCAAACCAACAACATCAATAACACATCAAAACAAGAAAGACATACTACACCATGAGCGATTGGATTATCATACCAAAACAACATCTCAAAAAAATCGCAAAGATGCTTCCAGAGGCGGCGGAGCTTCTGCAAAAACTCGAAATCAAATACGATCCGTATCACGGAAAGGATAGAAAAGTTCTCATAGTTTCCAGTCATTTTCACGAAAAAATGGAATTCTGCGTTGCCAACGGCAGCATGGACTTGAATCTCACTATCCTACTTCAACACTATATCGACAAGCTCTGCCCAAAGATGCCCGAGGCTGACAAGGAACGCTTCAAGTGGATTCTTTATGGTGAAGTGGTCTCCAAAATGGGCCTAATTCTGAATGAAAACGCCCGCCATGCCGTGGAACGCATATCACTGCGCGACGAGCCGCCTGTTTCCAACAGCTTGGACTTTGGGGAAGCGGAAATCATCATGTCATTGTTTGTTGACGCCCAAGTAAAGGCTATGGACATGGGACTTAACGCCATTCAGCTTTTCCTCGAAGGAAAACTCGACCGTCTCATGCCCGGCGACCCGAGATTGGACGAATACAATCGTCTTTCGGAAAACAAAAAGAAACAGCTACGCAAGAATTACATCGAAATAAATGGCTGGGAGGCCTTCTACAACGAAGACACTGCGCCCTCCCGAACAGGACAAACTGAATCCAAGCAGATCGACCTGCCTATAATGAAAAAATCTACGAATGTAGTGACAATACCACATCCGAACTCTCCCGCAATGGATACAACAAACACACCACCAGAAAACATCCACTCTGGCGACCGATGGGATGATAGCCCAATCGAAAACGGGACGCTGGACATGCTAGACCACAACGAAATCCTGAAAACTGTCGATGAAGCCGTCCATCTGGGGCGCATGGAAAACCCCGGCACGCACGACATCCCCGAACTACTTAGGAGGCTTGGACTCCTAAAAAATGACAAAATTCTCCGTGCCGCCGTCGTGCTCTTCGGCAAGTCTGATCTCTTCGGAATTGATTTTCCCCAATGCCGCCTGCGCGTCGCACGCTTTCAAGGAAACGACAAAAGTGAAATCCTCGATAACCAGCAATTTCACGGAAACATATTCACCCTCCTCCAGCACGCTAAATGCTTCCTGCGCGACAATCTTCTCATAGCCGACCCCAACCAACAAGGGTTCATGGAACGCATCGACACCCCGGCATATCCATTTGTCGCCCTGCGCGAAGCCTTGGCCAAGGCCTTTTGCAACCGTGATTATCGCATGGGTGGTGGAGCCGTTACCGTCGCCATATATGCCAGCAGGCTTGAAATCACCTCCGGCGGACTCCTCCACTACGGAGGCACCCCCACAAGCCCAAACCCGCCACACAACCCAATGCCTTGGAATCCGACAATCGCCAGCGTCCTCTACCGCCGCGGCACCATGGAATCATGGGAACGCAGCAGCCTAAAAATCGCCGAGGCCATCACAAATGCCGGGATGCCGCCCCCCGTAATCCAAGAAGCTGCCGACTGTGTCGCCATCACTTTTTTTCCCGACTACATGCAACACCCCGGCTATCATATAACCAACCGTCAGCAACAAATACTCTCCATCCTTGCCAAAAATAAAACCATGTCGCTGGGAAAAATTACTTCAGCTATCAACGAAGATAAGAACACACGGCTAATTCGCAAAGATATGGCCACTTTAAAGGAATTGAAACTAATCAAAAACCAAGGACATGGCCGGGGAGCCGTATGGCAATCAAACCGATTCCGGCCTAATTTTGGCCAAATTCTAGCATAGGCAAGGCCATCATCGACGAAATTTCGCTGTGGCATTTGAATCGAAAGATGCATGATCAAGAATCCCACGCCGACTCTTACAAACGGTCAATAACCGCAACGCTATTTGCTACATGCATGATGCGCATGAACGCCTACTGCATGGCCTCATCGCAGGTGTTCAACGGATAAGTTTGCCTTCGGCTCGGGTTTTCTCAGGTCAGTCCTCCGGACACATTGTGTCCGTAGTCCCGCTGATAAAGGAGACGATTTTTGATCGGTGATTTTTTTCGCCAATTCCCTGCGCGTATTCTCGCGCCGGTGCTTATCAACAAAATCAACAATACAACAACAGAAAGAAATACCACTATGAACATGCATAAACGCATACATAAACAAAACATCAACGCCATTGAGCAATACTGCTACGCCTTGCAGCTTGCCGGATTCGACCCCAAAATCGACGAAGACAAGGATGTCTCCTTCAAAATAGAAGGAACCACCGCCTTCATTGAAATAGAAGAGAACGATCCTACCCTCTTCAAAATCGCCCTGCCCAGCATGTATGAAATCGGCAAAGAAAACTTAATCTACGCCCTGGAGACCCTGAAGCGCATCAAAAACCACAACCAATCCTCCAATGTGATCCTCATCCAAATCGCCGACGACGAGGATATGATTACCTTTTGGATAACTACGGAGTTGTTCACCCTCACCCCGCCGCTTTCAAAAGACTTCATCCTCTCCAAACTCAAAAGCCTCCTCGATACCAGAGACACAATCGATCAATTCCTGCGGGAACACGCTGCGTAATCCAAACCCGCCAAAACCCGCCACTCCAGCCAAACAGACCGCAGCCAGCCCTGAAAACCCCTATAATCAGCACGCCTGCAACCTTTGCGTGGGGTCAGAATTTGTAGCTCGCATCAACATAGAGCACGCGGCCTAGGTAGCCGTAGGTGCCGATGTCGGCGTTGGCGTCTGTCCAAGTGTCGGGGGCGGTCGGAGGCATGCGATTGAATAGGTTATTGCAGCCGACGCGTAGGGTGAGGCCTTTCAACGCGCCTTTGCGGAAGCTGTAGCCGAGCGTGGCGTCGAAACTGTAATACGCGTTTATCATTTCCCGACGCGTGTCATCGGCAAGGTCGCGCACGGGCGGGATGTAGTGGGCGTAGAGCGTGGCTTGCCAGCCGGCTTTTTCCCATGTGACCAGCGCGTTGGCGGTCCATCGCGGTATCGTGCCTATGCCGGGGTCGGTGTAGCGGCCCGATGTGGTGCCGGCAAAATTTCCATGCGTGTTTCCTTTGTTGTAGATGTAGCGATTATACCATGTGCCGTTTATATTGAGGTCGAAGTTTCCATATTCGCGCGTGGCGATGTTGTAATGCAGCGCGGCGTCAACGCCGTCCTGGAGGGAGTCGGCCATGTTCATGTTCATTTGTATTCTATACACGCCGGAGGCGCCGGGGGTGTCCAGCGCGCCTTGGCGCTGGTAGATGGCGGATATTTGGCCGGGCGCGGTGACGGGCGCGCCGGCGAAGCTGCCGATGCGGACTTGCGACGCATAGGGGGAGGAGGGGCCGTTGAGTTCCACGTCTTGCATCACGGTCTGGTCGGAAACGCTGTCGGCGAGGCCGGTGCGTTTGATTGCGAAATAATTGAGTTCGGCAGACAGGCCTTTTGCGAAGGCGGGTGTGTATATGATGCCGGCATTGTAGGTTTTGCCTTTTTCGGGTTTCAGCGCGGGATTTCCGGCAGAGCCGAGGACGGCTTGACCTGCGTCGGCAATTATATTGGCCGTGGCGTAATATGGGCTGGCGGGCGAGACTTGCAGGTTTGTTATTCTTCCAGTGAAGGCGGTGTTGTTCAGGCCGCCGGCGAGGTCGAGGAGGGAGGGGGCGTTGAAGGATTCCGCGTAGGTGGCGCGAAACGCGAGCTGGCGGTCGAAGGGCTGGTAGCGCAGCGTGAGTTTGGGGAGCGTGGCGCCGCCGGTGTCGTTGTAGTGTTCGTGGCGGATGGCGGCGTCGAGTTCGAGTGTGTAGAGGCCGGGGATGTGTTGCGCGGGGCTGGCGATAGGCGCGCGGATTTGCAGGAATGCGGCGAGGATGTTGCGCGTGTCGTCGAGGGGGCCGTAGGCGCGGAGGTTTTCCCATGCGGCGGTTTCGCCGAAATAGGGGCTTGTCACATCGGTGATGGCTTTGCTGCCGGGGTCGGTGCGACCGGAGAGGCGTTCGCGGCGCGCCTCGGCGCCGGCGGCGAATTGCAGGGGGCCGGCGGGCAGGGAGTTCTTTATTGTGCCGTTGATTCGGAAGTCGAGGGTTGTGAGCGCGCTTTTGTTGATTTGCCAGGGGGCGCCGAAGATTCCCGATTGCTCAAGCGCGCCGGGGGCTTGGTTGACGGCGAAGAGGTTTATCAGGCCGGAGTCAACGGCGGCGAGGAATCTGGCGCGGTTTATCATGTTTGGCTGGTTGAAGGTTTGCGCGATGGCGTTGTGGTTGATGGCGGTTTCCCATGTCCAGCCGTCGGCGATTTTTCCGCGCAGGCCGGCGAGGGCGCGGATTGAGTTGTTGATGGTATCATAGAGGCGCGGGTGTTCAACGAAGCGGTTTCTTGGCGTGGCTTCGGCGTCAAATGGGTTCAGGGGATAATTCGCGGCGGCCATTCCGGTGAGGCCGCCGGTGGCGTCCGTGACAGCGTAGGCGGAATATAAGGGCATGCTCGTGACGGACATCGCAGCGAGCTGGAAAAAGGTTTTCACATTGGAATACAGGATGTCGCCGAATAGCTCCAGTCGCGGGGTAAAGTTGTGATTGAATGTCACTGTCGCCGCCGTTCTTTGGTTGCTGAGCGCGAGCGTGACGTAGGGCGCGATGTTGAATTTCGATCTTAATACACTGCTTTCATACGGGCCTGTATAATAACCGTCCTGCACGAGTTGGGCGGGCGATTCGTGCGTGCCCGCGGGCGGCACTTTTCCGGGGGTGGCAAGATAGAGCTGACCGTTATATGATGCGATGCCGGGGAAGTATCCGGTCAGGCCGGATTGGTTGGCGGAAAAGGGGCGGGCGTTTTGATAGAGCGGGTCGGATTTGAGCGTTTCGAGCGATATAGTGATTGAGGTGTTGCCGTGGGTGAAACCGCCGGTGAGTCGGGCGGAGCGTTCCTGCCAGTGTCCGCCGGTGGGGGCGATTTTATAATTTCCGCCGATTTCGAGTCCTTGGAAATTACTTTTGAGAATTATATTAACGACGCCCGAAACGGCATCGGAGCCGTAGATGGCGGAGGCGCCGTCGTTGAGCACTTCGATGCGTTCGATGGCGGAGACGGGAATCAGGTTCACGTCCACGAAGTTGAGGCCGAAGCCGGACGCGGCGACCGGGGCGAAGGCGGCGCGGCGGCCGTTGATGAGCACGAGCGTGGGGGCGTTGCGCAGGGCGAGCATCGAGCCGCCGTTGGTGAGGTTGCCGTTGATGTTGGCGTTGTTGGAGCCTATGTTGCCGATGCCGGTGAATTGCGGCATTTGTTTCTTGAGCAGGTCGAGCAAATCGCCGGACACGCCCGAGGTTTGAATATCGTTCTGGCCGATGACGCTGAGAGTGCTCGCGAGCGCGTCGGCGGCATAAGGGATATGCGAGCCGGTGACGTTGTAGGGCTGCATGTGCACGATGTCGTCGGTGGTGGTTTGGGCGGCGGATTGGCTGAGGGCGGTCGCGACGGCGAGCAGGCTGGCGAAAAGGCTGACTGGGTTTTTCATTGCTTGGAGATGTGTCGCACGGATGCATGAGGAAAAGGTTTCATGCGAAAAGCCTATTTTCTTTCACTGCCGCGATTTCCTCAGCAAAGTGTTTTCATCTTCATGTTCAGACCGCCATTCTTCGTCATCCTTTGTCTTCTGGCTCTTTCCGCTCTTTGCCTCCGCGCCGCCACCGATGTGGAGGAGGGCAACAAGACACGGACGCTTCACATCGGCTGCATCGCTGACCCCGACGATCTCGACACGCAACTGGCCAACAGCCAGCCCCTCGCCACGTTGCTCAACGCCCTCTTCGAGGGTCTCACGCGCTACGACCCGGTCACTTGCGAGCCGCGCCCGGGCGTCGCCGAGCGCTGGGAGGTTTCGAGCGACGGGCTTGCGTGGACGTTTCATCTGCGCGCCGACGCGCGCTGGTCAAACGGCGACCCCGTCACCGCGGACGATTTTGTTTTTTCGTTCCGCCGCCTGCTCTCGCCCGCGCTGGCCGCCGGTTGGGCGAATGTCCTCTACCCGCTCAAGAACGCCCGCGCCTTCAACGCCGGGCGCGTCACCGACCCCGCGCTCGTGGGCGCGCGCGCCGTGGATGCGCGCACGCTCGTGCTCACGCTCGAACATCCCGTGCCGTGGCTGCCTTCGCTGCTGTGTTACAACCCGTGTTTTCCGGTGCATCGCGCGAGCGTGGAAAAACTTTCCGGCGGCGGCGGTGACGCCAGCGCGCGGCGCGGCGGCGCGTGGACGCGCCCGGGCAATCTCGTGAGCAACGGTCCGTTCATGCTCGCCGAGTGGCTTCCGGCGCAACACATCCGCGTCGTCAAAAATCCATTCTGGCACGGCGCCGCCGCCGTGCGCCTCAACGCCGCCGTCTTCCATTTCGTAGACAACGAGGATGTCGAGGAGCGCATGTTTCGCGCCGGGCAGTTGCATGTCACCCACATGCTACCGGTTTCAAAAATCGACGCCTACCAGCGGGACCCGCGGGGAGTCTTCGTGAGCACGCCGCTTTTCGCTGTTTTTTATTTTGCGTTCAACTGCGAACGCCCGCCCTTTGACGACGCCCGGGTGCGCCGGGCGTTCTCGCTGGCCATCGACCGCGAACGGCTCGTGAAATACGTCACCCGCGGCGGTCAGCGGCCCGCCGGAAACTTCTGTCCGCCCGGCATCGCAGGTTTCACTTCGCGGACGCAAGCGCGCTTCGATGCCGCCGCCGCGCGCGCGCTGCTCGCCGCCGCCGGCTATCCCGGGGGCAAAGGTTTTCCGAAAGTCGAGTTGCTCGCTTACGCCGTGTCCGCGCACCGCGCCATCGCCGAGGCCGCGCAGGAAATGTGGCGGCGCGAACTCGGAGTCGAAGTGTCCATTCGCAGCCAGGAAATGAAGGTCGCGTTCGCCGCGATGGTCGGCCACGATTACGCAATCGCCTCGACCGGCGAGAGCGGCATTTACCTTGATCCGTGCGCGTTTTTCGACGGCAAGACGAGTGACAGCCACTACAACCTGGCCGGCTGGAAAAACGTCGAATACGACCGCCTTGTCGCCGAGGCCGGCGCGGAGGCGGACGCGGGGCGGCGGAACGAACTCTATCAACGCTGCGAGCAAATCCTCGGCGACGAATGCCCGCTTGCCCCGGTGTATTTCATGGCGCGTGATTCTTTGCGCCTGCCCAACGTGCGCGGCTGGAGCGCCAACCCGCTCGAAACGCACCCGCTCGAAAGCGTCTGGCTGGAGGGCGCAAAGTAGCGGCGCCGGCTGCCAGCCTGCCGGATTAAGCAACCCGGGCAACGACCCCGTGGGTTTGCGTAGCGCAGGCTGCCAGCCTGCATCACCACAGCCTCACCGCAGCAACGCCACCAGCCGCGCGCGATTCGACACGCGCAATTTTTCATAAATGGAGCGCGCCTGCTTTTTCACCGTGGGCACGCTCTTGCCGAGCGCGACGGCGATTTCCTTGTCCGTGCAGCCTTTCATCAGCATCGGCACAAGGGCGCGCTCCGCCTGCGAAAGCCGCGCGAGCAGTTGCACGCGGCGGGATCCCCCGTCAGCCGCGGCAGCGGCGATGGCGGCAGGGCCGGCGTCGGTGACGCGCACCAGAAACGACGGGTGCGCCAGCCGTTGCACGCCGGGGCGCAACAGCGTGACGGTCGCCTCAAGGCGCGGGTGCGCGGAGTGCGCGATGCTCGCGCGCCATGCGTTCCGCGCGCCGGTGTCGGCGGTGCGCGCGAGGTCGCCGCCGTCGAAACACAACGCGGCATCCAACCAGTGCTCGCGCAGCGCGGCGCAGGCGGCGCGGATTTCGTCGGGCACGACGGCGGCGGACATCGCGGGCGGCTTCACCGCGCGGGCGCGTTCCGGGCCGAGCGTCCACGCGGCGCATGCGAGCGCGGCGGCGGCGTTGTGCTGTTGCAGGGCAAAATCCCAGTCGAGCAGGAACGTCGCCACGGGAATATCGAAGAGCGATGCGGAGACATCGAGGTTGCGCGCGCGGGCGTCCTCAAGCAGGCGCACGCGCTCGAAGGCGGCCTTGAGCCATGGGTAATATCGCTCAATAAAGCGCACTTCGGCGGTGGAGAACGGCGCATCGTCAAGGCCGCGCTTGATCCAAAAACCGCTATGGATGTTTCCATTGACGCGGAAGGTGGCACTGAGGTTGTCGCTCCATTGCTCGGGTTCCGCCAGATGGCTGAACCACCCGGAGCGGAGCCACTCGCGCATGTTGCTGTGGGTGTGGGTGACATTGAGTCCGGGGTGGCGACGCAGCCATTCCTCGTGGCTTTCGGTATAGAATTTGCGCAAATCCCAAGGTTGGAACTGAGCCGCCGGCGAGGGGCGCCTGGGGCCGCGCACAAGCATCAGCGAGTAGTTGCTGTGGTTGTGGTCGAGGGCGCCGATATTGATCTGGTGGCTGCAAAAAGGCATCGAGGCGGCGAGGAACACTTCGAGCGCGCCTGCGAAATCCTCGTAGGTGAGCGCGGCGTTGAGCTTGAGCAGCGAAGCCATGAACGCCGGCGCGGGCGGTGACGGGAGCGTCGAGGACGCCGTGAGCGCGGTGTGTGTGTTCAAGCCGGAAGGCATGGGCATTTTTCTTGGACAACGCATTAACAACAAAAACCGTGGAAAAACCGCAACCTGTTTTTGGTTCCAAAGGACCATAGCTGGCGCGGGGGCGCGGCGGTAAACTCACGCGCATAACCCGATGACCCAAGGCTCCAGACAACGGTCAACCGACACGCTCGGCGCAAGTATCGCAGGCTTCCAAGCCTGCTTTCCGCCGCTGCGTGCAACCACCTGCCCTTGGCGGCGCAGCAAGCCGCGGGCGCGTTTGCGCAGACAACTCACCGTCGCTGGAGCCTCGATGATTGCCGCTGGCGCAACCGCCTCCACGCATCGCCGCCAAGGGCTTTTCCCATTTTTCACCATGAAAACAAAACCCGCCAACCATCATTCATTCACCGGACTCTCCGCCCTCTGCCTTCTGGCCTCTGTCCTCTGTCTTCGTCTCGCCATGCCGCTCGCCTTCGCGCAACCCGCCAACCCGCGCTACTGGACAGGCGGCTCCGGCACATGGGACGCCGCCACCGCAAACTGGTTCACCGACGCCGCGCACGCCACCACGCCCGCCGCATGGACTCAAGGCGCCTTCGCCATCTTCAACACCCCGCCCGCGCCCGCGCCCACCGCCACCATCGACGTCTCCGGCTCGCAACGCATCACCGGCCTCGAATTTGACACCACCGGCTACCTCCTCGCCGGCACCGGCACATTTTTCTCCGCGTCCGGCACCGCCATCAATATCAACATCCTCAACGCCGCCGACACCGCGACCATCGCCACCGCCATCAACGCCGCCGCCGCCACCTCCGGCCTCATCAAAACCGGCCTCGGCACGCTCACCCTCGACGGCCCCGCCACCCTCGGCGCGAACGCCCTCACCATCCACAACGGCACACTAGTCCTCGGCACAAACTCCCTCATCACCACCACCGGCGCGCTCGTCATCTCCTCAAGCGCCAACTCCGCCGCCACGCTCACCCTCCTCAACTCCGCCCTCCTCACCAACGCCTCCGGCAGCGCCGCCACCGCGCTCAACTCCGCCGCCGCCATCACCCTCTCCGGCTCCTCCCGCTGGCAAAACACCGCCGCGCTCAACGCCGCCACCGGCACCACCAGCGCCATCACCCTCACCCTCCACGACTCCGCCACCCTGCAAAACACCACCGCCAGCCTCGCCACCGGCGCCAGCTCCACCGCCGCCGTCACCCTCAACGACACTGCCCGTTGGGCCAGCACCGGCGCCCTCACCATCGCCAGCGGTTCCAACGCGACCGCCGCGCTCACCATCGCCGACAACGCCGCCCTTCTCACCACCGCCGCGCTCAATCTCGCCACCGGCACCGACGCCGCCGCCACGCTCACCCTCCGCGACAACGCCCTCGCGCAAAACAACGCCGCCACCCTCGCCTCCGGCCTCCGCTCCACCGCCACCGCGACCCTCTCCGGCAGCGCCCTCTGGAACAACCTCTCCAGCGCCCTCAACCTCGCCACCGGCACCGCCAGCCGCGCAACCCTCATCCTCGCCGGCTCCTCCACCCTCATCAACAACGGCCTCACCATCGCCAACGCCATCGGCGCCGCCGCCAACGTCACCCTCGCCTCCAACGCCGTCTGGAGCAACTCCACCGGCGCCCTCAACATCGCCACCGCCGCCGACACCGCCTTCACCCTCGACCTCCTCGACTCCGCCACCTTCCGCGCCTCCGGTGCCGCCTCCATTGCCACCGGCACGAACGCCACCGCCGCCCTCTCCCTCTCCAACACCTCCGTCTGGCTCAACACCGCCGCCCTCACCCTCTCTGGCGGCGTCAACACCCGCGCCACCCTCGACCTCCGCGACACCGCCCGCATGCAAAACAACGCCGCCAGCTTCGCCACCCTCGGCAACGCCACCGCCGCCATCACCGTTTCCAATTCCGCCGCCCTCGTCGGCGCCGGCCTGCTCACCCTCGCGTCGGGTTCCTCCAGCCGCGCCACCCTCGACCTCCGCGACTCCGCCACCGCGCAAAACACCGGCGCCTCCCTCGCCACCGGAGCCAGCGCGACCGCCGCCGTCACCATCACCGATTCCGCCCTCTGGGACAACACCACCGCCGCGCTCAACCTCGCCACCGGCGCCGCCGCCCACGCCACACTCGACGCCTCCGGCTCCGCCCGCGTGCAAACCACCACCGCCCTCAACCTCGCCACCGGCCTCAACTCCACCGCCACCCTCACCCTCCGCGACGCCGCCACCCTGCAAACCGCCGGCGGCAACCTCGCCATCACCAACGCGGGCGGCGCCGCCGCCGTCCTCATCTCCGGCTCCGCCTACTGGAACGCCACCACCGGCGCCCTCGCCATGGCCACCACCGCCACCAGCCGCGCCACCCTCGACATCGCCGGCAGCGGCTCCGCCCGCTTCCAAAGCACCTCCCCCACCACCGTCGCCAGCGGCGCCCTCTCCACCGCCGCCATCACCCTCTCCGGCACCTCCTCCCTGAGCACCGCCGCCGCCCTCAACCTCGCCACCGGCGGCACCAGCAACGCCACCCTCGCCCTCACCGGCGCCGCCCGCCTGCAAACCACCGCCGCCACCCTCGCCAACGCCGCCGGCGCGACCGCCGCCGCGACCCTCTCCGGCTCCGCCGCATGGCTCAACACCACCGGCGCGCTCACCATCGCCACCAACGGCACCGCCACCCTCACCCTCGCCGACAGCGCCACCGTCCAAAGCGTCGGCGGCAACATCGCCAACAACACCAACGCCACCGGCGTCGTGACCCTCTCCAATTCCGCCGCATGGAACACCACCACGGCCATCCTCAACATCGCCACCGGCGGCACCAGCAGCGGCACCCTCCTCCTCCGCGACAACGCCTTCATCCAATCCGCCGGCGCCTCCCTCGCCAGCAGTTCCGCCGCCACCGGCGCGCTCATCCTCGCCAACTCCTCCTCCTACAACTCCACCGCCGCCCTCACGATGGGCGCCGGCGCGAACAGCCACGCCACCCTCGCCCTCGCCGACACCGCCCGCCTGCAAGACACCACCGCCACCATCACCTCCGGCACCGCCACCGTTTCCGGCTCCGCCACCTGGCTCAACACCGGCCTCCTCACCCTCGCCACCAGCGGCACCGCCACCCTCGACATCCACGACAGCGGCAGCGTGCAAAGCCTCGGCGCCTCCCTCGCCACCGTCGCCAACGGCGCCGCCCTCGTCACCCTCTCCGACCACGCCCTCTGGGACAACACGGCGGGAGGCACCGGCAATCTCACCATCGGCGGCGCCGCCGCCCGCGCCACTATTGTCCTCAACGACGCCGCCACCCTCCGCGACGCCGCCGCCACGCTCGGCAACAGCGTCGGCGCCCTCGTCACCGCCACCCTCTCCGGCTCCTCCCTCTGGCAAAACACCGGCAACCTCACCCTCGTCGCCGCCAGCAACGTCAGCGCCACCCTCGACCTCCGCGACGCCGCCCGCGTCACCGACTCCAACGCCCTCATCGGCAACTACACCGGCGCCCTCGCCGCCGTCACCGTTTTCGACACCGCCTACTGGCTCAACACCGGCTCGCTCACCGTCGGCGCCGCCACCGGCACCGCCACCCTCGCCATCGCCAACTCCGGCAGCGTGCAAAGCCTCGGCGGAATGATCGCCAGCAGCGGCACCGCCGCCGTCACCCTCACCGGCAACGCCCTCTGGGACAACACTACCGGCAACCTCACCATCGCCAACACCGGACGCGCCACCCTCACCCTCGCCGACGCCTCCACCCTCCGCGACGCCAACGCCACCGTCTCCGCCAACACCAACTCCGTCGCCGCCATCACGCTCTCCGATTCCGCCTACTGGCTCAACACCGGCACCCTCACCATCGGCAACGGATCAAGCGGCACCGCCACCCTCTCCCTCGCCAACTCCAGCTCACTCCAATCCGCCGCCGCCCTCATCGGCAACAACAGCGGCGCCAACCTCGCCGCCGTCACCCTCGCCGACAACGCCGCCTGGCTCAACACCGGCAACCTCACCATCGGCGCCGCCTCCAGCGCCAACGGTAATCTCGCCCTCTCCGGCAACACCCTCCTCACCGTAGGCGGCAACCTCACGCTCTCCGCCTACACCACCGCGCACAACACACTCTCCATCGTTGACAACGCCACCGTCACCATCGCCGGCGCCTACACCCAAGGCGCCTCCGGCACCCTCATCCTCGACCTCGCCAACCCCGCCGTTCACCTCACCGCCGCCACCGGCACCCTCAACGGCGCCCTCCTCGTCACCAACTACACCGCCCCCGACTTCGGCTCCGTCACCCTCACCAAAGCCAGCGACCTCGCCACCCTCGGCGCCATCACCCTCATCCACACCACCGGCGGCATCACCGGCGACTTCGCCACCCGCAACATCGACCTCTCCGGTGTCAACACCGGCTACGACTTCAACACCGGCTACGACTTCATCATCGGCGGCGCCTTCAACCACGGCGCCGACTACATCCTCGGCTACGGCCTCGCCTGGTTCGCCGGCGGCGCCACCTCCAACGGCACCTTCACCATCAACGCCGGCGACACCTTCGACATCGACGTCTCCCTCAATCGCGCCGCCACCCCCAACCCCCTCACGAATTGGAGCGGCCAATGGCTCGACAAATCCGGCGCCGGCACGCTCGTCCTCAGCGCCAGCAACAACCTCGGCTCCGCCGTCGCCGGCACGAAAAACGGCATCTACGTCCACGAAGGCACGCTCGCCATCACCGGCATCACCAGCTCCCCTGGCGGCTACATCGCCGACACCGCGAACACCGCCGCCGTCACCGTCACCGGCACCGCCTCGTGGATCAACACCGGCACCCTCATCATCGGCCGCGCCGGTGCCGCCACCCTCGACATCCGCGATACCGCCTACGTGGAAAACACCATTGCCGAAATCGGCTACGCCGCCGGCTCCACAGGCTCCGTCAGCGTCTCTGGCTCCGCTTGGTGGAAGGCCAACAACATCTACGTTGGCGACGCCGGCGCCGGCGTTCTCGACCTCCGCGACAGCGGCTCCATTCAAACTTGGGGCATCACCATCGGCAATACCGCCGGCTCCACCGGCCTCCTCACCGTCTCCGGCTCCGCCGTTCTGAACAACTCCGGCAACGGCAACACATTCTCCATCGGCTCCGGCACCCTCGCCATCCTTGGCAGCGGCTCCGTCCTCAACAACGCCTCCTCCGCCATCATCGTCGGCGGCTCCAACTCCGCCGTCATTCTCGCCGACAACGCCTACTGGTATAACTACGCCCACCTCTACATTGACGGCCCCAACGCCACCCTCGACCTCTCCGGCGCCGCCCGCGTGAAAAACCTCAACGCCTATCTCAACGCCGCCGCCGCCGTCACCATCACCGATTCCGCCTTCTGGCTGAACACCGGCACCCTCTACGTCGGCAACAGCGGCTTCGGCTCGCTCACCATCGCCGGCTCCGGCAGCGTGCAAAGCAACGGCGCCTTCGTCGGCAACGTCACCGGCGCCAGCGGCAGCGTCGCCCTCTCCGGCAACGCCCTCTGGCAAAACAACGGCGACCTCATCCTCGGCAACACCGGCACCAGCGCCGGCGTCGTCACCGTCTCCAACAACGCCACCTTGAACACCACCGGCAACCTCTACGTCGGCTACAACGGCTCCGGCACCCTCACCATCCAGGACAACGCCACCGTCACCGTCGGCGGCGCCTTGTGGCTCGGCAACCAGACCAACAACGCCACCACGCTCAACCTCCTCGGCGGCCTTCTCGAAACCGGCGGCATCGTGCATGCCAACTACTCCGGCCTCGGCTCCATCTTCGCCAACGGCGGCACCCTCCGCCTCACCGACAACTACGGCATCTCCTACGCCGTCCACACCACCATCGGCGACAACGGCCTCACCCTCGACACGCAAAACAACGACGTCGAATTCGCCAGCGTCATCACCGGAGGCGCGAACGCCACCCTCACCAAACTCGGCGCCGGCAACCTCACCCTCGACATGCCCAGCACCGCCTACTACGGCCAGACCATCATCGAGTCCGGCACGCTCACCGTTGACGACCCCTACGGCGGCGTCACCGGAGCCAGCGGCACCCACCGCCTCTTCATCAACACCGGCGCGGCCCTCGCCAGCGGCTACGACTCCTTCAACGACACCTACGGCCGCGTCAACGGCAACGTCACCATCGCCACCGGCGGCCTCCTCGACATGCGCCCCAACCTCCTCACCATCGCCGGCAACCTCACCCTCGCCGACGGCGCCATCTGGAACGCCGGCAACCAGCTCACCGTCACCGGCACCCTCGACCTCCTCGGCGCCGGCACGCTCGACCTCGCCACCGTTTCCACCATCCCCGGCTATTACTCCCTCGCCACCTACGGCACGCTCCTCGGCGCAAACAACCTGTCCCTATGGAACCTCCTCGGCACCGCCGCGCTGGACGCCACCGGCCTCCCCTACAGCATCAACAACACCGGCGGCGCCATCGCCCTGATTATCGGCGACGCCTCCAACTTCCGCTTCTGGCGCGGCGTCAATGGCACATGGGACGCCGCCACGCAAAACTGGTTCACCGACCCCGCCCACACCACCCCCGCCGGCGGCACGACTTGGCTCACCGACGCCGTTGCCGTCTTCAACACCGGCTACTTCACCGTCTCCGTCACCGGCTCGCAACAAATCTCCGGCCTCCAATTCGACACCGGCGTCAACGGCTACTACATCCTCGCCGGCACCGGCACCCTCTTCGCCACCCCCGGCTCGCCCCTCACCATCAATTTCTCCACCCCCAACACCGACGCCGAAATCGACACCGCCATCGACGCCAGCGGCGCGGGCGGCGGCCTCGTCCAATACGGCGTCGGCTCCCTCACCCTCGGCGGCACCACCAACCTCGGCGCCAATTACCTGACAATTAACCACGGCTGGCTCGGCTTTAGCTACGGCGCGTTCATCACCACCGCCGGCATCATCGTCGACCCATCCAACGCCGAAATTGACCTCAGTGGCGCCACCATCCACCCCGCTGTCAGCACCGCCGACTTCTTCCAAAACCTCGGCGACATCGCCATTGCCGACGGCAGCCTCACCCTCGACATCGCCCCCGGCCTCTCCGTGACCGCCACCAACAACCTCGACTCCTATTACTCAAGCCCCCTTACCACAACCACCTTCTACCCCGCCCTCGTGAAAACCGGCGGCGGCCTCCTCACGCTCACCGGCGCCATCGATCTCGGTTCAACTGTTAACTACTCCAGCAGATTCCCCGGCAACCTCATCATCAACGGCGGCACCCTCGCCATCGCCAACTGGCTCTGGAGCCAGAACGCCTACATCGCCCAAACCCCCGGCGACACCGCCACCGTCACACTCGACGGCCTCTGGCGCAGCGGCACCGTCACCACCTACGACCTCTACGTCGGCTACAACGGCAACGGCTCGCTCACCATCAACCCCACCGGCACCCTCCTCACCAACGGCGCCGAAATCGGCGAAAACGCCGGCTCCACCGGCGCCGTCACCCTCAACGGCTTCTGGCAGGATACCTACTGGCTCGACATCGGCGACTCTGGCGCCGGCTCCCTCACCATCGGCGCGAGCGGCACCCTCCTCACCGATGGCGCCGCCATCGCCGAAAACGCCAACTCCACCGGCGCCGTCACCCTCAACGGCCTCTGGCAGGACACCTATTATTGTCTCTACATCGGCTACGCCGGCAACGGCTCCCTCACCATCAACCCCACCGGCACCCTCCTCACCAACAACGCCGACATCGGCGGCAACGGCGGCTCCGGCGCCACCACCGTTCACGGCTTCTGGAGCAACACCATCGACCTCTACATCGACAACGGTATCCTCACCGTCGCCCCCACCGGCCTCGTCGACGTCATAGGCACGACCTACCTCTCCGCCGGCGCCGGCCTCACCGGCACCCTCGCCCTCAACGGCGGCACCTACAAAACCGCCGGCCTCTCCGCCTACGCTGGCGGCGTCATCTCCGGTTCCGGCGGCCACCTCGTCCTCACCAACCCCGCCGCCCCCACCGCCACCCTCAACTCCGGCGCCACCCTCGACATGCGCCCTGGTGCCTTCGACATCACCGGCAACCTCAACCTCGCCGCCGGCTCCATCTGGACCTACTCCCTCTCCGCCACCAACGCCCTCGCCCTCACCGGCAACCTCAACATCGCCGGCCCTGGCATCCTTAACCTGTCCCTTGACACCCTCCCGCCCGCCAACATCGCCGGCTCCTACACCCTCGCCACCTACACCACCCTCACCGGCAGCATGAACGACTGGAGCATCCAAGCCGCCGACGGCTGGAGCACCGCCATCGCCAACTTCACATGGGATTATTCCGGCAACGCCCTCACCCTCCTCATTGGCAACGCCACCTTCCGCTACTGGAAGGGCGGGGCGGACACATGGGACGCCACCACGCAAAACTGGTTCACCGACTCCGGCCACACCCCCGGCAACGAAGCCACATGGCTCACCGGCGCCCTCGCCGTCTTCAACACCGCCCCCTCCGGCGCCATCAACGTCGTCAACACCCAAAACATCGCCGGCCTCCAATTCGACGTCACCGGCTACCTCCTCACCGGCGGCACCCTCGCCGCCACCGATTCCGCCGCCGCGCCCGGCAACGCCAGCATCAACATCACCCACGCCACCGACACCGCCACCATCAACTCCGCCATGACCGGCGTGAACTTCGAGAAAGCCGGCCCCGGCGCCCTCGCCCTCGGCGGCGCCGCCAACTTCACCGGCAAAGCCACCGTCGCCTCCGGCCTCCTCGACCTCACCGCCAACCCCGCCGCCTCTAACACCTTTGCCGCCGGCGTCGCCATCACTGGCGGTGCCCTCCGCATCTCCACCGCCGCCCAACTCGGCGCCCCGCTCTCGCGCCTCCAACTCGGCACAACCATCAACCCAGCCATCACCGGCACCCTCCTCATCGCCGACAACTCCACCCCCACCTTCGACGCCGCGACCACCGGCGGCGCGTCCTCGCAACGCCTCGTCGTCGCCACCGGCGTCACCGGTGCCATCCTCATCGGCAACAGCTCCACCCTCACCATCGCCAACAACGCCCTCCCCGACACCGGCGGCTCCACCGGCGGCGCCGCCCTCATCATCGGCGGCGCCCTCACCATCGCCCCCGACCAACCCGGCGGCACAGGCCGCGTCCTCTTTATCTCCAACACCGCCCTCGGCGGCTGGGGCTACGGCGGCGTCATCCACAACGCCGGCGGCTCGCTCACCCTCACCAACGCCGACTTCATCACCAACGCCTCCCAAGGCGACGCCGGCGCCATCCACACCTGGGGCGGCATCACCCTCGCCAACACCCGCTTCATCGCCAACACCGCCGGCGGCTTCGGCGGGGCAATCTACGTTGACGGAGCCGCCACCATCACCAACGCCCTCTTCGCCACCAACACCGCCTTCGTCGGCGGCGCCCTGTATTCCGACGGCGACATCCCGCTCATCGCCACCGCCACCTTCATCGGCAACACCGCCGACGCCGGCGGCGCACTGGCTCTCGACTCCTCAGGCGACGGCGCCCCCGACATCATCCGCGACACCCTCTTCGAGTCGAACGCCGCCACCGCCAACCCGAACCTCAACAACAACGGCGGTTGGGGCGGCGCCCTGTCCAACTTCGCCACCCTCACCCTGATCACCACCACCTTCACGATGAACACCGCCGCCAACATGGGCGGCGCCATCTACAACGCCGGCACCATCACGCTCACCGACGCCGCCTTCACCGACAACATCGCCACCAACCAAGGCGGTGCCATCTACAACGCCGCCACCGCCACCCTCACCGCCACCAACGCCACCTTTACCGGCAACACCCTCCTCACCTTCAACGGCGGCGCCCTCTACAACGCCGGCGCCGCCACCCTCGCAAGCGCCACCTTCACGGCCAACATCGCCGGCGTCAACGGCTACTCATACAGTTACAACGACGACGGCATCCTGGCCATCAACGAAAACGGCGGCGCCATCTACAACACCGGCACCCTCGCCCTCTCCGCCGCTACCTTCATCAACGACAAAGCAGGCGCCGGAGGCGCCATCTACAACACACGCGCCGCCACCCTCACCGCCACCACCGCCGCCTTCACCGGCAACCTCTCATCCGCCGGCGGCGGCGCCCTCTACAACGCCGGCGCCGCCACCCTTGCCGACGCCACCTTCACCAGCAACACAACAAGCGACACCGGCGGCGCCATCAACAACACCGGCACCCTCGCCCTCGCCATCACCCAATCCGCCACCTACACCGGCAACGCCGCCCTCAATTACGGCGCGACCCCCGACGCCTCCGCCGGCGGCTTCCTCTACATGGCCACCAACGCCGTCGCCACCTTCGACATCGCCCCCAGCGCCACCCTCACCGTAGGGGCGTCGCTTGCGACGCCCTCCGCCCTCGACTCCATTGCCAGCGCTGACGCCACCGCCCTCATCACCAAACTCGGCCAAGGCACCCTCATCCTCAACGCCGACAACTCCCACTTTGGAGGGACGATCTCCGTGTCGTCCGGCACCCTCGTCATCAACCCCAACGCCACCCTCAACACCGCCGCCCTCGCCATCAGTGCCACCGCCGGCGACGGCACCGCCGCCCTCGCCCTCAACGGCGGCGTGCTCACCAGCGGCGCCATCAACATCGGCATCACCACCTTCCTCATCACCGACGGCACACTCCGCGGCGCGATAACCGGCGCCGGCGCCCTCCTCGTCACCGCCGGCACCGTTGCCACCACGGGCGACGTCCGTGTTGGCAGCGTCGACCTGCGCGGCCAATATACGTTTATTGACGGCTATCCTTACGGGAACAATTATTATGGTTACAGCATCGGCTACGCTGCCATCAGCGGCAGCGGCGTGCTCGACACCGGCGCGGCGAACCTCTACATCAACAACGGCACCCTTGCCATCACCGCCGACGCCCGCGTCACCACCGGCACCACCTTTGTCGGCCCGGACTCCCTCAACTACGCTCCTGCCTACAGCGCCTACGGCAGCAGTTTGAGCTCCAGCGGCGGTGACCTCGGCGGACACCTCGCCCTCACCGGCGGCGTCCTCGAAACCGCGCAACTCGTATCGCTCGCCGATAGCCTCGCCCCCTACCTCCTCCTCAACGGCGGCACCCTCCGCCCCACCGCCAGCACCCCCGACCTCCTCAGCAACTTCCCCGACACCGCCATCACCCTCACCGATAAAAACCTCCCCGACAACCTCGCCGCCCTCACCCTCGACATCGCCCCCGGCCTCGCCGTCACCGCCACCAACAACCTCGCCTTTACCCCCAACGGGGCGGGAGGCGGCTCCACCCTCGCCCTCGAAAAACTCAACACCGGCACCCTCACCCTCACCGGCTCCAGCGACTTCACCGGCGCCACCACCAACGTCACCGCCGGCGCCCTCCTCCTCGGCACCCCCGCCGCGAAACTCGGCGGCAACATCAACGTCTCCGCCCACGCCCGCGCCGGCGGCGTCGGCACCCTCACCAACGCAGGCAACACCCTCACCCTCGCCCCCAACGCCACCCTCCAAGTCGGCCTGCGCGGAGCCGCCGCCCCCGGAACTCTGAACCTCCTCGGCAACCTGACCCTCACCGCCGGCAGCATCCTCGACTACGGCATCTACACCCCAACCACGACTCCCACCAGCGACCTCCTCACCATTTCCGGCAACCTCTTCCAAGACACCGCCCCCGCCACCATCAACATCACCCAACTCTTCACGACAGGCAGCGTGATGCTCATGGACGTCACCGGCGGCCTGACCGGCTTCCGCACCGACCTCCTCACCCTCACCGTCAACAACATCGCCAACACCACCGGCCAGTTTGCCATCACCTCCAACGAATACCTCTGGCTAATCTTCGCCGGCACCCCGCCCGTCCTCACCGGCAACCACATCCTCACCTGGAGCGGTTTCACCAACACCGCTTGGCAAGGCGCGAACAACTGGCTCCTCACCTCCGACAACGCCACCCGCGCCACCCTCACCGCCGGCGACATCATCAACCTCGCCGACAACACCACCGCCTCTGGCGTCCCCGCCCCCGCCCGCGCCACCCTCGCCCTCGACCCCGTCGCCACCTCCACCATCGCCGCCATGAACATCAGCGGCACGACCACCTACGCCATCACCGGTGCCGGCCTCAAAGTAGAGGGAGCTTCCAGCTCCCTTTCCCCCTCCACCGCCGCCACCGGCAAACTCACCCTCGGCGCCTACGCCACCGACACCAACACCGTGCTCCCTGCGCCCTACACCGGCACCCTTGACCTCACACAAACCGGCACCAACACCTTCACCAACGGCGTGACCATCGCCAGCGGCGCCCTCCGCATCTCCACCACCGCGCAACTCGGCACGACCCTTTCAAACCTCCAACTCGCAGGGTCGTCGCAAGCGACGCCCGCCACCCTCGACATCGCCGCCAACTCCACCCTCCTCTTCGACAGCGCCAGCGGCACCACCCAACGCCTCCTCATCGCCCCTGACACCACCGCCGCCCTCCTCGTTGAACAAAGCGCCACCCTCACCCTCGCCCGCAACAACGCCACCGTCCTCAACGGCGGCGCCGTCAACACCGGCTCCAACGCCCGCTTCACCGCCACGGCGGGAGGGGCGGGAGGTGCCGCGACCCCCGCCGGCATCGTCTTCACCGGCAACTCCGCCAATTACGGCGGCGCCCTCTACGCCGCTACCGCCGCCACGCTCACACTCGCCAACGCCGCCTTCACCAGCAACACCGCCGCCAACTACGGCGGCGCCATCGCCAGCTACGGCACCCTCGCCGCCACCGGCATCACCCTCGCCAACAACACCGCCCTCGTCGGCGGCGCCCTGGCCAACAACACCGGCGCCACCGCCACGATCACCACCGCCACCTTTGCCGGCAACTACGCCACCGCCCAAGCCGGCGCCATCCTCAACACCGGCCTGCTCAACATCACCGCCGCCCTCTTCGCCAGCAACACCGGCAACTACAGCGCCGGCGCCCTCTACAACACCGGCGCCGCCACCATCGCCACCTCCACCTTCGCCAACAACACCACCCTCAACACCGCCAACTACGGCGGCGCCGCCATCTACAACAGCGCCGGCACCCTCGCCCTCACCGCCACCCTCTTCACCAGCAACTCCTCCGCGCGCGACGCCGGCGCCATCTACAACGCCACAGCCGCCACCCTCACCGCCACCAACGCCACCTTCACCTCCAACCAAGCCGCCGCCACCAACTACGCCGGCGCCATCGCCAACTACGGCGCCCTCGCCCTCGCCACCGCCACCTTCGACAGCAACACCGCCGGCGGCAGCGCCGGCGCCCTCGCCAACTACGGCACCGCCGCCCTCACCGCCGCCCTCTTCACCAACAACACCGCCCGCGGCGGCAACGGTGGCGCCATCTACAGCACCGCGGCCACCACCCTCACCCTCGCCAGCTCCACCTTCGCCGCCAACACCGCCCTCAACAACGGCGGCGCCATTGACACCTCCGGCACCCTCACCCTCGCCAACGTCGCCTTCGACGCCAACCAAACCGGCACCGCCGGCAGCGGCGGCGCCATCAACAACTCCGGCGCCCTCGCCGCCACCGACGTCGCCTTCACCAACAACCGCCCCGGCACAAACGGCAACGGCGGCGCCATCTACAACACCGGCATTGGCGCCACCCTCACCGCCACCAACGCCACCTTCACCTCCAACACCGCCGGCGCCTCCACCAACACCAGCCTCAGCTACGGTGGAGCCATCTACAACGGCGGCGCCGCCCTCACCCTCGTCTCCACCACCTTCACGAACAACGCCGCCAGCGCCAGCGCCTTCAGCTACGGCGGCGCCATCATGAGCTACAACAACGCCGCCACCCTCACCGGCGCCAACCTCGCCTTCATCGCCAACACCGCCGTTGTCGGCGGCGCCATTGAAAACGCCGGAGGCTCCACCCTGAAACTCACCAACGCCGCCTTCACCAGCAACACCGCCGCCGGCGCCGACGGCGGCGCCATTTCAAACGAAGGCTCCGGCATCGCCACCCTCGACACCGCCACCTTCGCCACCAACTATGCCGCGCTCCAAGGCGGCGCCCTCTACAACGGCTCCAACTCACCCCTCACCGGCGCCAACCTCGCCTTCACCGCCAACACCGCCGGCTACGGCGGCGCCATTGCCAACTCCGGCGCCCTCGCCCTCACCACCGCCACCTTCACCGCCAACACCACCCACGGCAACGGAGCCGGCGGCGCCATCGACAACTCCGGCACCCTCACCCTCGCCACCGCCCTCTTCACCAGCAACACCACCGACGGCAACGGCGGCGCCCTCTACAACTACGGCGACCTCACCCTAACCACCGCCACCCTCGCCGCCAACGCCGCCGCCCACGACGGCGGCGCCATCTACAACATCGCCAACGCCACCCTCTCCAACGTCACCTTCACCGCCAACACCACCGCCACCAACGGCGGCGCCATCTACAACGACAACCTTTTAACCCCCGCCACCCTCACCGCCACCGACGCCCTCTTCACCACCAACACCGCAGGCAACCAAGGCGGCGCCATCTACAACACCGCCGTCCTCACCCTCGCCATCACCCAAAACACCACCTACACCGGCAACGCCGCCCTCGGCAACGGCACGGCGGGAGGCGTCCCCGACGCCGCCAGCGGCGGCTTCCTCTACATGACCGCCACCACCACCTCCTACCTCGGCACCGCCACCAACGCCACCGCCACCCTCGACATCGCCCCCACCGCCACCCTCACCGTAGGGGCGTCGCTTGCGACGCCCTCCGACCCCAACCGCGCCCTCGACACCATCGCCAGCGCCGACGCCACCGCCCTCATCACCAAACTCGGCCAAGGCACCCTCGTCCTCAACGCCGACAACTCCCACTACACCGGCACCACCAACATCGCCGCCGGCGCCCTCCTCCTCGGCAACCCCCAAGCCGCCCTCGGCGGAGACATCAACGTCGCCACCGGCGCCCGCCTCGCCGGCCTCGGCGCCCTCGGCACGACAGGACGCACCGTCACCATCAACACCGGCGCCACTATCGCCCCCGAAACCCCGAACTCCGACCACGGAACCCTGAACATCCTCGGCAACCTCACCCTCGCCGACGGCGCCATCTGGAATTACTCGCTCCTCGCCCAAAACTCCCTCGCCATCGCCGGCAACCTCACCATCCAAGGCACCGGCACCCTCGCCCTCTACGCCGACGCCATCCCCGACGTCAACGGCGCCTACACCCTAGCCACCTACACCACCCTCACCGGCAACATGACCGCATGGACTCTTGCCCCCGCCGACGGCTGGCTCCTCCCCGCCGGCAGCAAACTCGACTGGCTCACCAACAACGCCATCACCCTGACCATTGGCGACACCAGCACCTTCCGCTACTGGACCGGCGGCGCCGGCACCTGGAACGCCGCGAACACAAATTGGTTCACCGACCCCGCCCGCGCCACCGCCCCCGAAGCCTGGCTCCCCGACGGCCTAGCCATCTTCAACACTCCCGCCGACGCCGCCGGCAGCACCGTGACCATCACCGGCACCCAACAACTCACCGCCCTCCAATTCGACACCACCGGCTACCTCCTGACCGGCGGCGCCCTCACCAGCACCAACGCCCTCACCGTGAACGTCACCGCCGCGACCGCCACCGCGACCCTCGACACGACAATCACCGCCCCCACCTTCCAAAAAACCGGCCCAGGCACCCTAGTCCTCTCCGGCACCACCACCATCGCCGCTGCCGCCACCCTCACCGCCGGCACCCTAGAAAACAACGGCTTCTTCACCGCAACCACCGTGACCATCGCCGCCCCCGCAACCCTCGCCAACACCGGCACGATTGCCGCCGCCGCGCTCACGAACAACGGCCTCGCCACCAACGCTGGACTCATCACGACCACCACCCTCACAACCACCGGCGCCCTCACCAACACCGGCACCCTGACCGCCACCACCATCACCATTGCTCCTGCCACTGGCTCCTTGCTCCTTACTCCTGACTCCCTGACCACCACCACCACGCTCACGAACAACGCCACCCTGACGAACACCGGCACCCTCAACGCCGCCACGCTCGCCAACCTCGGCCACCTCACCAACGCCGACATCATCGAAATCACCACCGCGTTCACCAACACCGGCACCCTCGCCAACAACGGCGCCCTCACCGCCGCCGCCATCACCAACAACGGCACCCTCTCCAACACCGGCACCCTCGCCAGCACCCTGACCAACAACGCGAACGCCGCCGCCACCAACACCGGCCTAATCACCGGAGCCGTGACCAACGCCGGCGCCCTCACCAACATCGGCGCCCTGACTGCCGCCCTGACAAATACCGACACCCTGACAAACACCGGCACGCTCACCACGCTCACCCAAACCACCGGCACGACAGCCAACAGCGGCACCATCGCCACCGCCACCCTCAGCGGCGGCTCCCTCACGAACACCGGCACCATTTCCACCCTGGCCCAAACCGGAGGCGCGATCACCAACGCCGCTCTCATCACCACTGCCACCCTCGCCAACAGCATGCTCGCCAACACCGGCGCCATCACAACCCTCGCCCAACTCTCCGGCACCACGACCAACAGCGGAACCATTGCCGCCGCCACAATCACCGCCGGCGCCTACACCAACGCCGCCTGCACTGGCACCGCCAGCCTCCTCTCCGGCTTCTTCACCAACACCACCGCCGCCACCCTCGACCTCCTTACCCAAACCGGTGGCACGACTACCAACTCCGGCCTCATAACGACCGCCACAGTAGCGGGAGCTTCCATCTCCCTCGCCAACAGCGGAACCATTGCCACCCTCGCCCAACTCTCCGGCGCCGCCACCAACGCAGGCCTGATCACCACTGCCACTTTCGCCAACGCCACGCTCACAAACACCGGTGCCATCACAACCCTCACACAGCAAAGCGGCACAACCACCAACGCTGGCTCACTCGGCACCGCCACCCTCCAAACCGGTGCCCTGACCAACACCGGCACCCTCACGACCCTCACACAAACAGGCGGCTCCGCGACCAACACTGGCCTCATCACCACCGCCACAGTAATGGGAGCTTCCAGCACCCTCGCCAACACTGGCGCCCTCGCCACCCTCACCCAAACCGCCGGCCAAGCCACCAACGCCGCCAACGGCACCCTCGCCACCGCCACCATCACCGGCGGACAACTCACGAACAACGGCGGCGCCCTCACCGGCCCGACCCTCATCGGCGCCACCGGCACCCTCACCATCACATCCGGCAGCATCACCGGCGCCATCACCAACAACGGCAACCTCACCTACAACAACACCACCGCCCTCACCCAAACCACCGCCATCAACGGCGCCGGCAACATCCTCAAAACCGGCCCCGCCGACGTAACCCTTGCCGCCCCCCTCGCCGCCGCCACCCTCGACATCCAAACCGGCAAACTCGCCCTCACCGACGCCGCCACCTTCACCGGCACCCTCAACATCGCCTCCACCGCCACCCTCGGCCTCACCATCGGCGCGCCCCCCCTCACCGCCGCCGCCGTCAACTTCAACACCAACGGCTACCTCGACATCGCCGGTGCCTCCGACACCGCCGCCACCGTCATCCACACTACCAACGGCATCCAAAACTTCAACCCCGCCAACCTCACCGTCGCCGGCCAGGCCACCGTTGATTTCCTCCGCGTCACCGCGACCACGACGACGACAGACCTCATCATAGACACCGCCCTCGTCTGGAACCTCGCCGACGGCCACTCCAACGGCCTCTTCACCCTCGCCGCCAGCCAAACCTTCACCATCAACTCCAACCTCGCCGACAACGCCGCCATGAACAACAACTCATGGAACGGCAACACCCTCACCAAATCCGGCGCCGGCACCCTCATCCTCACCGCCGCGAACACCTACACCGGCACCACAACCATCACCGCTGGCACCCTCGAAAACACCGGCCTTATCACCGGCTCTCAAATCACCCTCGCTACCACCGCAACCCTAGCCAACACCGGCACCCTCACCGCCGCCGCGCTCACCACCGCCGCCAACTCCACCCTCACGAACACCGGCCTAATCACCAGCACCATCGCCAACGCCGGCAACCTCACCAACACCGGCCAGATCACCAATACCCTCACCAATTCCGGCACTATCTCCAACACCGGCACAATCACCGCCGACACCCTCGCCAACAACGCCACGCTCACCAATTCCGCCGCCGCCCTCATCACCTCCGCCGTCACCAACATCAGCACGCTCACCAACGCTGGCTCCCTCACCAACACCGTCGCCAATTCCGCCCAACTCCTCAACTCCGGCACCCTCACGACCCTCACCCAAACCGCCGGCGCGACCACGAACACCGGCGCAATCACCACCGCCACCATCACCGCCGGCTCCTACGCCAACTCTGCCACCACCGGCGACGCCACCCTCCTCGCCGGTGCCCTCGCCAACAACGCCACCGCAACCATCACCACGCTCACCCAAACAGGCGGCACCACCACCAACGCAGGCCTCATCACCACCGCCACCCTCAACAACGGCACGCTCACCAACACCGGCGCCCTCACGACCCTCACGCAACAAAACGGCACGACCACCAACGCCGGCTCCATCACAAACGCCACCCTCCAAACCGGCGCCCTGACCAACACCGGCACCCTCGCCACGCTCACGCAAACCGGCGGCGCAACAACCAACACCGGCCTCATCACCACCGCCACAGTAATGGGAGCTTCCAGCTCCCTCACCAATACCGGCGCCCTGACCACCCTCGCCCAAACCGCCGGCCAAGTCACCAACGCCACCAACGGCACCCTCGCCACCGCCACCATCACCGGCGGACAACTCACAAACAACGGCGGCAGCATCACCGGCGCAACCCTCATCGGAGCCACCGGCACCTTCACCTTCTCATCCGGCTCCATCACCGGCGCCATCACCAACAACGGCAACCTCACCTACAACAACACCGCCGCCCTCACTCAAACCACCGCCATCACCGGCGCCGGCAACATCGCCAAAACCGGCTCCGCCGACGTCACCCTCGCCGCCCCCGTCGCCGCCTCCACCCTCGACATCCAAACCGGCAAACTCACCCTCGCCTCCGACGCCACCCTCACCGGCGCCCTCAACATCGCCGCCACCGCCACCCTCGGCATCACCCCAAGCGCGACCCCCATCACCGCCTCCACCGTCAACTTCAACACCACCGGCCACCTCGACATCACCGGCTACACCGGCCCGACCTCGACGCCCAACGCCTACCCCATCATCCCCGACGACACCGCCACCCTCATCCACACCACCGGCGGCATCCAAAACTTCAACCCCGCCAACCTCACCATCTCCGGCCAGACCACGACCGACTTCCTCCGCGTCACCGCGACCACGACGCCCACCGACCTCCTCATCAACACCGCCCTAGTCTGGAACCTCGCCGACGGCCACTCCAACGGCCTCTTCACCCTCGCCCCCGCCCAAACCTTCACCATCAACTCCATCCTCGCTGACAACGCCGCCGCGAATAACAACTCATGGAACGGCAACACCCTCACCAAATCCGGCGCCGGCACCCTCATCCTGACCGCCGCGAACACCTACACCGGCACCACAAACATCACCGCCGGCACCCTAGAAAACACCGGCCTCATCGCCGGCGCCCAAGTCACCCTCGCCACTACCGCGACCCTAGCCAACACCGGCACCCTCACCGCCGCCACGCTCACCACCGCCGCCAACTCCACCCTCACCAACACCGGCCTCATCACCAGCACCATCGCCAACGCCGGCAACCTCACGAATTCCGGTCAACTCACCAACGCCCTCACCAACACCGGCACCCTCTCCAACACCGGCACCATCACCGCCCCCACGCTCGCCAACAACGCCACGCTCACCAATTCCGCCGCCGCTCTCATCACCTCCGCCGTCACCAATACCGGCACGTTCACCAACGCCGGCTCCATCACCAACACCGTCGCCAACACCAACACGCTCACCAACACCGGCCTAATCACCACCGTCGCCAATTCCGCCCAGTTCACAAACACCGGCACACTCGCCACCCTCGCGCAAGCCGCCGGCGCGACCACGAACACCGGCACAATAGGCAGCGCAACCATCAACGGAGGCTCTTACGCCAACGCGGCAGCGACTGGGAGCGCCAGCGTCCTCGCTGGCATTCTGACAAACACCGGCGCGCTCACCACCCTCATCCAAACCGGCGGCACAACCGCCAACAGCGGCCGCATCACCACCGCCATCGTAGGGGCGTCGCTTGCGACGCCCGCCCTCGCCAACACCGGCGCCATCACAACCCTCGCTCAACTCAACGGCACCACCACGAACAGCGGCCTAATCACCACCGCCACCCTCGCCGCCGGCGCCCTCACCAACACCACCGGCACCCTCGGCGCGACGACCATCGCCCCCGCCGCCACGCTCACCATGCAAGGCGGCGCCCTCACCGCCCAAGTCACCAACGACGGCAATCTCACCTTCAGCCCTTCAACCCTTCAGTCCTTCAACCTTTCCACCTCCATCGCCGGCAGCGGCACCCTCACGAACAACGCCAACGCAACGCTCGCCTCCACCAACCCCGCCGTCACCATCGCCAACGCCATCGTGAACAACGGCATCCTCTCCCTCGCCAGCGGCACCTACCTCAACACCCTCGTCAACACCGGCACCATCGAAAACTTCCGCGTCACCGCCGCAAACGTCGCCAACACCGGCCTCATCCTCGCCGCGACCGGCGGCGCGACCTTCGCGCAAAACCTCACCGGCGCCGGCGGCACCATCCGCTTCCACAACCTCAACGAACACATCACCATCGCCGGCAACCTCTCCGGCTCGCAAACCTTCGACCACCTCGAAGTCAACCTCGCCACCCAGCAAGCCGACACCCTCGCCATCCTCGGCAACGCCACCGGCTCCCATACCCTCCGCCTCACCCGCGCCGACGCCACTCCCGCCGGAGCAACCGTCGCCGACCCCGCCGCCTTCGCGCTCCCCCTCGTCACCATCGCCGCCGGCGACGCCACCTTCGCCACCCCCGACCGCCTCAACGATGGCATGACCGCCTACGGCCTCCTCCGCGGCGACGCCACCGCCCTCCTCCCCAATACGAACCAATGGTATCTCACCGCCATCGGCCAAAGCACCGCCGCCGACCTCATCCTAAGCACCGCCGCCATCCTCTCCGCCGACTGGCACTACAGCCTCGACTCCCTCTACCAACGCCTAGGCGACCTCCATTCATCTCTGACCTCTGACCTCTGTCCTCTGACTTCTAGAAATCTCTGGCTCCGCACCAGCGCCTACCGCCTCAACGCCGCCCCTGAACTCGCCGGCGACACCTTCCGCCAAGATACCTACAACCTCACCGCCGGCGCCGACTACGCCCTCTCGCACGCCAATTCCCCCATCACCCTCTACGCCGGCGGCTACCTCCAAACCGGCCATTCCGCCCGCACCTACGACCAAAACAACGGCACCTCCGACACCACCAACATCGCCGCCGGCCTCTACGCGACCGCGATGCACGAAACCGGCTGGTATGCCGACCTCACGGTGAAATACGCCCGCTACACCAACCACCTCGACGCCACCGACCCCATTTCCACCGCCGCCGCGACGACCCGCTACAACAACAACACCGCCGGCGCCTCCCTCGAACTAGGCCGCCGCCTCTACAACCACAACGACCGCCGCTTCTGGCTGGAACCCAGCATCCAAACCGCCGTCGCGTTCATCAACGGAGCCACCTACACGACCGACCAAGACATCACCGTCCGCCTCGACCGCACAACCGCCTGGCAAACCCGCCTCCAAATCCGCGCCGGCGCCACCTTCGCGCAATGGACCCCCTACATCAAATTCGCCGAAGTCCGCGCCAACACCACCGGTGGCGCGCTCCACGTCGAAGACAACACCTACACCCCGCGCTACGACGGCTGGCGCTTCGAGGCCGGCTTTGGCGTGAGCCTCTTCCTCACCCGCCGCGACCAACTCTACTTCGACTACGAATACGCTCAGTCCCCCCTCTACGAACGCCCCTGGGCCCTCAACCTAGGCTACCGCCACAGTTGGTAGGGGCGTTGCTTGCGACGCCAAGGTAACTCTCAAAGCCGAAGGCGTCTATTATGGCATCCCCTTTGAACTCATCGGCACCCGCACCGACCCGCAAATCTATCTCAAGGAAAACATCGCCACAAAACTCCACGGCGAAAAATCTGACCTGAACTGGGGCACCCCAGACTGACCCGCATAGGCAAACAGTGCGGCACTGCATAAAATAAAGCCCATGCCTCGCGGTTCCGACAGCGCAACAACAGCGCCGATTCAACTGACTTGTTCAGTGTGCCCGAAACCACGCTCGTTTGCAGTTTGCCAAAAATAGAAGACGAAGCCGTTTCCGTTTTGGGCAAAAGCCGCCTGTAGGGACGCAACACCATCTTCAACTTCTTGGGAAATCCAGTAACAGCTTCAGCAAACCTGTCCTATGGATTCGAATCAAATAAATTTGTATACCACGTATCGATTTCATTGTTTGCCAGCACACACGCGTCGGACGGCAAGCCGTCCTCCGCGTGAAGTGCTGGCAATGGGCGGCTCCGCCTCCCCTTGACCCCTCCGCCCAATCCACCAAGGCTGCTCGCCTCGCCATCGGCGCGGCCAAAAAAGACAGTGGCTCTGCACTGCCTCACCTGACTTTAGGCGCGGCCATAAAATCGCCCGATTGTCCATCAAATTAAATTTTGAAATTTGATCTGCCGCGCCACCCTGAGGGTGGCTTCTCGCCGTTCCCCGCATGGTGCCGTGGGGGATCTGAAGGTAAGAAAGCAGAATCGGAAATTCTACCTCAAACACTTTAGAATAGGCTGAAACAATGCCGGATTTGTTGCCACTGACGTTGCCACTTTGTCATAATCTGCGAAAGAAATATAAATTAACTTACTAAGGTTAAGTAAGTTATGATTTTGGTGCCCGGGACAGGACTCGAACCTGCACGCTTTTGGCATGGGCTTCTAAGACCCACGTGTCTGCCATTCCACCACCCGGGCGCGAATTGAAAATACACGTAAATTGAAACCGCAGCCGGGCGCTTGTTGCAAGCGCGCTTTCACGCGCTTGTTTTCGGCGCGAACGTTCAACCTGGATTCAGCGATTGCGGATTTC
>Ga0123354_10000415_pt1 | contig 41511 bp, 25 predicted proteins | sample TergutLab28metaG_2_FD_97872 | JGI IMG/M metagenome (GOLD analysis project Ga0123354, IMG submission 97872) | Labiotermes labralis P4 segment gut microbial communities from Petit-Saut dam, French Guiana - Lab288 P4 | ecosystem: Host-associated > Arthropoda: Insects > Digestive system > Gut ... | reverse complement strand
TTTTTTTTAATGTATCTTTAAAGGGTGGTGTAAAAAAGGATTTTTGATTTTGTAATTGGGGGAGTGGGGGGGGGGGGGATCTCTGTGTTCCCATAATATTTCTATGAAAATCTTCAGTTAAAATAGTCACAATGCTAAGGACGGTTATGGGCATACTGAGTCATTATTCTTCTGAAACTAGATGATTCATTCTCATACATTGTTAGGCTCACCATTTAGAGCTTTTCTGTAGTGTGTGCAATAACATCTCATTCTTGTTGTGATAACAAGATCAAAATTGAATTTGGCAACAAACACTCACCTCATATTAAATTTCCTATCAGCATATTGTCACACACATCCTTAAGGGGGCAGAACCTTTGTTCTCAAGGAAGCTCTTTTTTTTTTTAAAGATGTGTAATTGTCTGAATACTGTTTGAGCAATATGTTACTGGCCATATCTGGATTTTAATTGAATAAGTATACTGTTAGTATGAAAAATTTAGGGCTGTAACATATCTGATTTCAAATGAGGTTTCAGTTTTTGAGCTCTAACTATATTGCAGTTCTTGAATTTTTTTTACAACTTCATACTTGGTTATTACTACTACTACTACTAACTGCAATTGAGTTGTCACTCGGTGGCAGTAGTGCTTACACTAATACAGACAAAACAAATAAGAATAAATATACATAAACAAAACAATACAAAAAACACAGTGCAAGCAATACAAAACACAGTAAATACAAGTACACATTTTTTGACATTTTGCTGACCGTGCATCTCCGTATATTTATCTCAGTAATTAACCAACTTGATGCACAAAATTTTTGTTTTACAAGAAGTTTATTTCATACCTCTACATTTTTCAAGCACATGTGCTCATCATCAGGAGGTCAAAATTGCATTACACAGCCTCTGGTATCATCACACCTATAGGTGGCCGTCTCGTGCACAGGTTCAGAGAGGACTGGTTGTCACACTTCTTGTAAAACAAAAATTTTGTGCATCAAGTTGGTTAATTACTGAGATAAACAAGTACACATATTACCAAAACACCCACACATACACACACCCATACATTACAAAACACGTTAAAACATCCACAGTACAAGATACACCCAATTGAAATAGCCACAGTATAATCAAGTACCCTCAGTATGAGGTTACCCTATTGTACATGGTACTCTTGTCCCCAAGAAATTTACTGTAACTCCACTTCACTTCACTTACCTTCAAATCACACAAATCATGTCAGTTCACTACACTTCATATCACTTCACTTATTTACACTCAATCCCCACTTGAATTCCCTTGCTTGTAGCTACTTTCTTAATACTCTTTCTAAACATGTTCAGTGTATAGGGGAATATACTGTCAGGAATGCACATGTACTCACAACTCTCATTTTTATTGGATTATAATAATACAGATGGGAAACATCAGGAATGGCATTTCGTGTAGTCAGGAATAAAAGTGGTTAAGAATTTGGTCTATTCAGGCAATAACGTCAATCTGAGAGCTACCCTAAAAAATTCAAAATCTGAAGTGTGCAAAGGGCCTAGTGAGAAATGTGCGGACCAGATTCCAGCACCATAAAATGTTCAAATTAAGCAACAGAGAGCCTGTTGTTTGTGTGCCATATTTGTGTTTCTGTTTTTCAGATATTGATGAATGTTCTCGTACAAGTGGTATTTGTTCCAATGGAGTTTGTGAAAATATGATGGGTACATATCAGTGTGTGTGTGATGATGGTTATCAGCAAACTGGACAGAAGTCGCACTGTGAAGGCAAGTGTGTACTTTTCAGGTGTTTTTAATTAATGCCATGATCTTGGTGGATGATAATCATTATTATTTTCATGTTTGATAAATGTGTTTCAGATATTGATGAATGTAAGTCAGATAATGCAGGTTGTGATGACATCTGTATGAACACACCAGGCAGCTATTCATGTGCATGTAGGTTAGTAATTACTTGTGTGTAAGTAAAGAAGAAGTGTCAATTTATCATATAATTTTCTTCTCTTCCCTCCAATGTAATTCACAGATATGAATTTATTGATTGATTTAACAACTGGTCCATTCTCAAGGTGGATCCTGATAATGGAACCTGTTCTTAAGAGCCCATCACTTGTCCCCATCTTTCACCAGTTGAATCCCATCCAAACTGCTTTTCTAATACCCATTTGAATATCTTTCTTGTGTTAAACCATATGTATTCCAAGTGCTCTCCTTCTGTTGGGTTTTCCAGTAAATATTTATATGAATTTCTCATTTTTCCATGCCCTGACCATCTTATTATCTTGGTCTTAGAAGAGTAACATTGTCCTGAAGTTGTATGTGGGGAGTGGAGATGAGTGGTTTGGCCCATGCCCTGGTCACTTTACCACCAGTTTAAGATCTGCCAGTACCCATTAAATAGGAGGCTTTGTGGGACCCAGAAATGAATCTGATGTGCCATGAAGAGTACAACTTACAAAGCTTTTCATTTTGTAGTTTTCTCTGTTAAGTCCATATGTTTTCTTCAGCATCTTGTTCTCAAATTTCATGAATTTCTTTTCTTCCCATAAGTTGAGGGAGCAGGTTTTACACCTGTACAAAATAACAGGGTTTTAATTGTATATGTTTTAATCTTTATGCTTTTAGAGAGGGAATAAAATTTTAATTTTAATAATTGAATTTAATTACACTGTTTGTTTTTTCATGAACAGTATTTCAATTTTTTACTGTTGCTCCCACATTATTTGCTGACATCATCTAACTTATTTGCTTTATTTAGAACAATGATGAATTCCACAATAGTGTATGGAATTGATTTTTGTATCTGCGTGCCAATGGAAATGGAGATAGAATTAACTCTATTTTTTAATTACTTAGGAGTCTTGTTCTTATCAACTTTCCATGAAATGTTAACCAACATTCTTCTTTCAAGGTAAACTCCATATACCTATGAAATTACTGAGAATTATCAGATTGTGTTTCAACATAATCAGTCAACTGATTGTCAGGTATTTTGAATTTGTTAGCTGTTGAACCAGAGTTGGATTAGAGTGGAACAATACTTACCTATATGTAAACTTCAAGAAATCCTACAGTTTAGCTAGGCAAGAAGCACTGTTCAACTTCTTGTAATAATTCCTATTCCTATACCCATAAAACTAGTCGGGCTAATTAAATGTTGTGCAAAACAAAACAAATTCTAAAGTCTGTAAAGGAAACATTTTTGTAAATGCATGTCCTATTCAGAGTGCCTGTGAAATTGTGTCCCATTGCTTTCCAACTTTGCTTTAGAGTATGCAATTAGTGTGATTCAAGGAACTCAGGAATTGGAATTGAGTGGGACATGTCAGCTTCTATCCATGCTGGTGATGTTATTTCAAAAACAAAAAGTAGTACGAAGGAACACAGAAACCCTCCTAGGTTCTAGTAAGGAGGTTGGTATGAAAGTGAACATGCGGTACATATTCATGTATCTGTACCAGAGTGTAGGGCATAATCAGAAGCAGACACGTAATAAATTACAAAAGATTAAATTTGGAAATCCTGGTATGTGGTTTATCAGTCTGTGCTTCATATCTTTGGTTTATTATCACAGAATAAAGTCACATTGGTCTTTGATGACTGTGTTCATAGATTTTTGTTGGTTGGTGATTGGAAAGATATAGGAGTAAATGCTAACATGTAGGGAGGGTTGGAGAGGACAGTGCAAGAGCTAGTATGTCACCATGATGGATTTAAAGGCTGCTGCTTGATGAAGTGCTAGTTGCTTTGTCAAAGAATGGAGTTGTTAGGAGGAGGAAGATAACAGACTAGCTACATGTTAAAAGGAAGTTATAATAGCACACACAGACCTGAGCTTGGAGTTGATTGATTGGTAGTGGTGTGGGTACAGAAGGATACTTTACATTCTTTGTGAAGAAGTTTTCACACTGGGTGCACTGAAGTTAGCAAATTAATGTTCCAAGTACCAGAGGTGGTTGTGAATGGTTAAATGCTAATTTGAAACTGATGCAGAGTAAGCTTTGCAGGGAAGTTTTCTTGTACACTTTAATTTTAAAGTACAGTTTAATTTGCTTTTATTTGCATATGTAAGTAAAGAACTGATTTTACTGTTAGTGTAAGCGGGTTTATGTTTCCAGCTTGCAATGCTAACATAACAGTACCTGTATTTGAAATGAATTTGGAACAAAAATTTATGTTGGCAGTACTGGCTACATGTTACTTCTGGATGGACGGAGTTGTTCAGATGTTGATGAATGTAAGGAGAATCCACGCATCTGTAATGGTGGCAAGTGCACTAATACGCCAGGAAGTTATTCCTGCATCTGCACAAAGGGCTTGCTGCCAGGCCCAGACAGCACATCGTGTGTAGGTTTGTTCAAGGCTTTATGATTTTCATTACCCTTTCAGTTTATACTATGCTCTGAAATAGAACATTACTCAGAATTCGAGGGAGATAGCTCTTGTAATGGAATCCAAAGCTGCCTGAGATTACCAAGACTAAGTCTCCCTTAAGAAATTGCAGTTATATGAAATGTGTTTTGATTGTTGTTATTATTGTTATGTACATCTGTTGAGTGTGGGCTTGGTAGCTCAGTCGGTATAGCGACTGACTACAGGCTGGATGGTCTGGGATCGAATCCTGATGGGGACGATATTTTCCGCCCGTCCAGACCGGCCCTGGGGCCCACCCAGCCTCCTGTAAAATGGGTACCGGGTCTTTCCCAGGGGTAAAGTGTGGCCAGGGCGTGCTGCTGACCACTCACCCCCTTCTAGTGCCCAGGTCATGGAAGAGTAGAGCTATACCTCTACCCACCCTCTGGGCCACACCAGGCCTGTAACGAGATCACTTTACTTTTTATATCTGTTGAGTTCATTTTGATAATAACCATTTCTATTGTTGTGCTGCTTGTTCTAAACGCCCACAGATCAGGCATCAAAGAGTGGTATAGCAGTCAGTCTTAAAAGAGAGAATTGTTATGATTTATAAATTATGTAGATCTGTGGTTCTGAACTACAGTTTAGTTTTATTTTGCCATTTTGTCTGTGCCGCAAGTGACAGACTGAAAATTCTAGAATTCCAAAACTTGGCTCCTAATTGCTGAACAGGAAATTCCTCATAGTTGCCAGTCCAAATTTTTGTGTCAGTACTGGTGAACAGGCAGCATTGCTTTTTAACCCTGTAAATGATAATGTGTTATGGTTCTATCTTTTGGGCCTGTGAAGTATCTCATGAGGTAAGCTAATAGAAAGTTATATGTTGCCAGATGTGGATGAATGTGAAATGGAAGAAGACATGTGTGAGAATGGGGAATGTGACAACACTCTTGGATCATTCATGTGTCGTTGTGAGGAAGGGTACTCAGCAAAGCCTGGCAGTGGTCCAGGCTGTACAGACGATGATGAGTGTGAACTTGGCTCCTATAACTGCGACATGAATGCCGACTGTATCAACACTCCTGTATGTATCTCAAGTTTTGTCTGTGCCTGTGTGTGATCGTTTAGCTGTATGTGAGTCTGCTATAAATTTTTATTCTTCCTCCAGGGCTCATACTTCTGTCGCTGTCGAGATGGTTTCACTGGCAATGGAGTAAGCTGCAGAGATGTTAATGAATGTCTCACTAATAATGGCGGCTGTGATCAGAATGCGCAGTGCATAAACACTGAGGGTTCATTTAAGGTACAGTTTCAATTTGTCACTATTTCATTTGCTTACGTCTTCTTCCTCGTCATCCCATCACTTCTAGCCTTCCATCTTTTTCTTTCCTTTAGTAACATGTTTTAGAAGGCAGTTCCTATGCAAAGTGTGACCAATCCAGTTAGCCTTCCTCCTTTTTATTGTATGTAGGATATTCGTTTTCTCCTTGCAGTTTTTTCATCCACTTAAATTAAAGTAAATTCCTGTTGTATGTTCACAGTAGTAGAATTAATTTCTCACATTATGTTCTTTTTGGGGCTTCTGCACCCTGCAGATGTAGAAAAACATAGTGCCTTTATCTTCAGGGTGATAGTTGCATTTCTGTTGTTGACAGAGGGAAGTAAATTGGTAAGGTAAAAGGGAAGTCCCTGTCAATACCATAAAGACATGTGGGGGAGTGGAAGTATATCTCCACACATTCTTAACCTTGACACTAGATACAGGTAGGTGGTCAGGTTCATTCTGTGGTCATTTTGCCTGCAGAAGAAGAGACCTTGGTGCCCACTGAATAGGGGGCTGATTGGGCCCTAGGACTAGACTGGACTTTATGCAGAGCAGATAATTTACTTTCCCCTACCTGGAATTGAACCACAATCCATCAGTCTTTCAGCTGATAGGCTTGTCACTTACTGACTGAAATACATGTAATAAATTGTTAATGCAGTGAAAGTATCAGGTCCTGTCCTGTTTCTGTGTGACGATATGATAAATATTTCTGAGATTCATTGTCTTCTATCCTAGCGTGGCTCAGGATTGGCACATCATATCTTAGATAGAGACTTCCTGGAGCCTTGGGTTTGATTCCTTGATTACAGTGAGAGTGGAGACAACAGTGAATTATACTTAAATAAAAGTGTTTGTTGAATAAATACAGATGAACCCTTATTGCTTGCTTTGCTGGCTGCCTTAGCTAGGGCAGGGCTGGATCTTGATGTTGAAACGTCCATCACAGACTGACCTGTTCTATAGGAGAATGTGAAAGAGCAGTGGGGTGTTATTTTCCAAAGACACGCTTCAAAATATGTTATTATCTAACACAAATATTTGTTTCATCACTCTCGGTACTCTTGTGTGACTTTCACTGTTTTTTAAATCTTTGTCCTTGCTCACCATGACTTCAGCTACCATGTGGTACTAAGTACATTTGGTGCACAATTCTGTACAAATTGAGTATACATATTACAGGTACCAGTGATTTCATTCTCTCATCTGGTAACTGCTTATCAAGACTAAGTTTCAGAAGTAAAAATTTATTTTGTATTCCAAATTATTCTGACTCTCAAAAGGGAAGTTGCAGTTGTCTGTCAAGAACCCATCAGTCTGGGGATCGAATCCTGGTGGGTGCGAGATTTTCCACACCCATCTAGACTGGCTCTGGGGCTCCCCTAGCCTTCTCTGGGTCTCCTTACCGTGTTTAAGGCAGCTGGGGCTTGTCATTGACCACCTACCCCTATCTAGTGCCAAGAATAGAAAAAGAAGGAGCAGAGAAATACCTTTACTCCCCCTGTGGGCCTTCATGGCCTCTTCTGGGATTAACTTTATTTTTTACCTTTTTTCTATTGAAAACATATCTAAAAAATAAGAAATTTGGGTCTTGAGAAAAAACATTTTGATATTTACTTGTAATCTGAAAACTTTCTTTCCAGAGATAAAATCTGTGGCATTCTCGTGTAAGTTTTCTACACTTTATCATTTTAGGCTTTCTTTATTCAGTAGTAAAAGAATTCGTCATGTAGAGGTGTACCTGTGACTCAACTGTTTTTAGAGTTTTATAAAATTCTGTTCAGATGATCTTTACAAAAGTTTGCTTTAAGTTAGTTTGAGTTTCATGCAAAACAGCTCATTGACAGTCACTTCACATAAGCACATAACAGGATTTTTAGTTGTACATTACATATTTCTTTAATGCGTCTGATGCAAATGGGTGTGGTCGATCTCTGCATAATGCCATAGAACTGTTGGTTTTAATTTTCATCAACATAAATGCAGTGAAAGTCACTTAAGGGTTTGAATGAAATTTTGCCCAATCGGTACAATGGATGTTTACAACAGTTTATTGAGTGTTCTGCATCTCATGATAATCAACTCAGTGAAAGCCATACTCTGCATATGGGAGTACATGATTTTCTATCCATACCTTCCAAATCTATTTTCTGGTTTGGATGAAGTTTGATATAAGAGTTCTGCACTAATGCTGTTGAGCATTTGTGACTTAGATAAAAATTGGCACAGGGAAGGACATATTTCTCGTATGGCTATGTACCATGAAAGAGTCTGACATGTTTAAACTAAAGAACATCTTGGAAAAGTCTGTGTATTATGTCATTTGCAGTTTTGTTGCTTTAGTGAATGTGTGTGGAGCTATACCATGTGCCCCATATGCCTTCACAGCATGGTGCTGTATTAAGCAGGGAAAACTTTACCTTGATTGTACCTCCTTATGTCATCGGAAACTTCTACTCCCATGGACCAGAGATCTTTTCCACAAGCTGTTACTCAGCTAGTCAGGTATTGGCTGCTTTTATGAACCCCTAAAATTCTCTCAGGAACACTGGGGCACATTTGATTGAGGCACTGTGCTACAAGCTGAAAAGTCATGGGTTCAATTCCCAATGGGGTCATTGGAATTTTTCATTGACCTGATCCTTCCAGATGCACACTGGCCTTGGGATTTGCTCTGCCTGTAAGAGAAATGAGTACCAGGGATATCTCCGGTGGGTAAAGGCAGTTGGTACATAAGACTGACAACCCGACCACCTTCATGTGCTGATTGTTTCAAAATTCTGGGAGCCTGAACCTCCTGGAACCCTAAGGGCCTGTCAAAACCTGTAATGGTATAGCATTACCCTTTACCTTTAAAATTTAGAACTCTGTTCACAAGCACCAATCCATGGGCCCTGTTCTAGGCCAGATGAATCCATTTTATACATTAAAAACCATTTTCTTAAATTGTGAATTAATAATTTTCTGTCCGAAATGCCTAGATCTTTAACTGGGTCCTTCTCATTTTGTTCAACGTGGCCCAGAAATCATTCCCATACAAAATTGTATCAGTCCATAAGATCAGTGTGTGATGTGACTGTAGTGCAGCCATTAACCTGGTATATGTAGTTTTTTTTATTATTTCTGTATAAAGATCATAGAATTTTGGCAAAACCGTATCAATTTCTCTCTTTTTTAGTTGATGGTCCATACCTAATTCATGTAACCAGCTATAAATGTGGAGATTAAGAGTATGCTAATGAAAGTCTGTGTTATGCGGTGCCTGTTTTAGTGTGCCTGTGATGCTGGTTTCCGGGGTGATGGCTATTCCTGTGTGGATATTGACGAGTGTTCAACTGACCCAACACTTTGTGAAAATGGCCACTGTTTGAACTATCCAGGTTCATTCCGATGTGAATGTGAAATGGGATTCATGCATCCAGATGAGAGGAGTGAACAGGCATGTGTAGGTTAGTTAACCAAGGATGCAGGTCTGAAGAGTAAATTGAATTATTATTTTTATATATATCTGGCTAATTTTTGCGTGCTTTTTACCCCAAAATTCCAGTCTCAAAATTATGGTACAAAAAATATGTGAATATATATTTGCATAATAGAATTTTATGTGTTAAATTTTGCTTAGAAAATGTATGGCTATTTAATAGTAAGAAAAATGCGATTTACATTTTTCATGTGTTACTTCTAACCACAGTTTTGAGTTCTGATATGCTAATATTAAATTTCCCCACATTTAACACACTTCCAAATTCCTGCTTGTTACTGATGCCATATTTACCTGAATGACTCTAATCTAAGATGACCTCCTAGAAAAATGCATTTATCCAGATCTAAGATGACCTCCAAAAATAAAATGTCTGTTAATAAAAAATATGTTACTAGTAATTTCACATGTGTAGTTCACAAACTATGTCAGATTCTATCTACCTTTACCAATCAGTGTCACTGTCTCCATCTTCACAGTCATTGCCTTCATCTTCCTTACACTCCTAATATTCCCAACCTCTTTACTGTCCTTTCTCAACATATTATCATTAGTCCCTTCCATTGCATTGGATATACAGCACTGCTTAAAAACCTTCACAGTCACTTCTGGTAAGATGCATTTCCTTGCCATTATGATCCACACTGATGAAACACTATGTTTATATTTCTTGGTTTGTAAACTTACTTGAACCCATGAAGATTCACAGTTTTATCCACATGTGGTGTTAGTGGGGTTAAGAATTTTTGTGTCATGTCTGTGGTCTGATCAATATGAGTTCATGGCTGTTTTCATTATTTTAATTTATGGATTTGTCCAGGTTTTATTTTTGACTCTTTTAGTTAATTTTTAATTTTTTAATATGTTTTCTTTTGGGTAATTCCCCAGCACCGGGGAATTACCCAAAAGAAAACATATTACATACAGGACACGGCGAAAGCTTAAAATCAAGAATTTTAATTTTTTATTAGCCATTTTCTGTTCTCAGGTACATATCTTAACAAGTTACTGTTCTGTGGTGCCCAGTGATTGAGAATAACTTAATCTAAGGAGTCTACCAGGTTAGGTACTTCTTTGCCTGAAAACTGAAACAGAGCCAGCTTCTGAAACATCATGTATCTTTGAGAAATTAGTTGACAGACATAGTCCCGAAAAGATTGTTTCAGTTAATGTCCTTCAGGAGGGAAAATTGGACAAAAGCAACTGGTGCTCCTCCTGTAGTCAAAGAGCTCGTCTGGTTTACAGTTGGGTCCAAGGTGACGGAGGGGACTGGGGCTGGAGTCTATGGGCAATTGGTAGGAGGAAGGCTTAGCTTTTCCCTAGGCAGATATGCAACAGTCTTTCAGGCGGAGTTATACGCTATCTTGGCCTGCGCCTTTGAGATTCAATCTTAGAATAGACCGGAGAAATACATGAGTATCTGCTCTGACAGCCTAGTGGCCTTGAAAGCTCGTAAGGCCATTAGAACAACGTCTCTGCTGGTTCACCAGTGCCAAAAGGCATTGAATGACATCTCTACCCAGCATGCAGCGGGCCTATATTGCGTCCCCGGACATGCTGGAATACGAGGTAATTAAATCGCCAGTGGGCTCGCAAGGGGCGGCTCTGCTTTGAGGTTTCTTGGACCCAAGCCAGCCCTGGGTGTCTCTAGGCATGACTTAAAAAACAGGCTCAGTCGCTGGTTGGTCAACCAGCATGGGGCTCAATGGCGTAGTCTTGGTGATAAAGACAGGCTCGAGAATTTATCTCGGGACCCAGTCTGGGTAATAGGGTTAAATTTTTTACCTTTAATAGGACTCAATCCAGGACTGTAACTGGCCTTCTTATGGGTCATAACACCCTGAGGAGACATCTTTACTACCTACTAGGGCTGCTTGGCAGTCCCTTGTGCAGGAAGTGTGGGGTGAGAGAGGAAACCTGAGCCCACATTCTTTGTGAGTGCGAGGCTTTGGCCTCACTCAGACATGCGTATCTGGGCTCCTTTCTCTTGGAGCTAGAGGTATTAAGAGTTTGGGTTTGGGGGCCATCTAGAACTTTAGTAAGATTGCAGGGCTCCTATGATTCGATATGGGGCACAAAGGGCCAATTAAATCAAGGCCTAGGTGCATCAGGGCTGAGAGGCCCCAAACCCAAATGCAACTCAATCAATCAATCAATCAGTCATTACCTCCTTCAGGCTGTGTTCTCTCTTTTGGATTTCTTAACTCTTGAAGCTGTGACCAATATGTTGTCCTGAAACACTGGTACAGAATTACCACTCTGCGCTGTGTAACACCTCAGGAGAGCTTAGATCTTCATGATTTGGTGGTGTGGGCCTTGGTTTGACTTTGCACGGTCCAGTACAGATCGATCTGGTTTACCACAGTCTGGTTCGGCACCTCATAGGCGATTTTAAGACTACCTCGTTTAGTTAAGCAACAAATTTGAAGGAAAAACCTCGTTTTGCATTTGAGTAAATAAGGTAATTTATTGTAATTTCGTGTGGATGATGCCTACTCTCTGTTCATGGTGAATATGATACGGCACCCATCATTACTCCTTTACTAATGATAACAGGTTGTTATAGTTAGATTTTCCCCCCTTCTAATTTCTCTCAGTTTCCTAGGCATGTCACCCATGCTTATTGAAGAGGGATCAGCCAGTCTGCACATGAAAAAGTGGATAATAAAAATAAAATATTATGAAATAATTCTTATTCTGCTCATCAGTAGCTGGTAGCATAGATTCATGTAGTATGTCTGACATAATCTATGCATGTAGGAGTTACAGATATAGTGCTATTAAGAGAGAGACAATGTGGGAGGGTGTAATGCCCAAACAAGTGCTTGGTGTAAGTTGTGTGTGGCAGCACCCCTGTTGTTGTTGTTGTTGTCGAGTAGTGCGCATGTATCAAAATTGTGTGGGTTACTTGAGGGCAAATAATGGCTCTCTTCTTATATAACAACTGTCACATTTATGGGACAAAGTAAGGAGAAAATGACCAGAAAAATGATATAATCAGTAGATCCTTTACCATGACAGTGCCCCAAGTCACAAGTCTATGGCCATGCAGAAGTCCTTGTCAGAAAAACAAATGGCTCTCAAGCCACAGTCACCACATTTGCCAAGGATTTTGGTTGTTCCCTCTGCTAAAATTTGGGGCTTTAAGACAATGTGTTGTGACAGCTGGCCCGTGCACCATGCCAAAGTATGCTGTCATGATTGCTTCAAAGCATGGCAAAACCATTGCAGAAAGAATGTGTGTGTCTGTGTGTGTGTGTGTGCGCACACTTGTACACACGTGCATGGTTGCATGTGTGAGTAGTAATGTGATAGTCTCAAGTCATAATTTTATTGTTGTATTGTTTCTAAGTCTTAAGAATACATCCATGTTCTGTATAAACTTATCATCATCAAACAATGTGATGTCAGTTGGGGATGTGAAGTGCCAAGTTTTTGAGGTTTTGATTTTATCCTGGAAGGGGAGAAAAATGTTACTTTTTTTTTTGTTTCCAGTAAGAACTATAATGAAATGGTAGTAGAATTATATTTTAAATTCATAGTTCACCTAACAAAGTTATTCATAATGGTATGTAACAGTTTTTAGGCAAGGTACCTCTTTCTCATAACACAAAAAAATTTTGACCAGAATTAGACAGCAGTGCTCTTGTGTTTTAGTGTTTGCCTTCTTTGTAATTTTGCTCTATTGCAAGAATTGTCTTTCGTAGTATATCACATGAGAACATGTGCAAAGTTATTAGGTTTTCATTTTTTGGGTTACGAAATTCAAGTAGTCTTGTAGGTGGTTGTCAGATTTTGGAAGAACCTCCCTGTCATATGACTTATACCCGGAGTTGGGGACAACAACACTACTTTAGAAATAGTCTTAACAGGCCACCATACCATGTAGTATAAAAACCCTGAAGACCACAATGTAAGTCGTCTATTAGTGTGAAAGCTCTAGTTCTCAGTTTGCAGGAATTTAGTTCTGATAGGGCCAGATTGTTCTAAACGTATTGTGTAATGTAATTCCCCAGCCAGTTTCTTTCCAAAATTTTGGATGCATTATCTATAAAGAACCAATCAGAATCTTAACAGTTTTTATGACCGAGGTCCTATGGGCAGCTGTCTGCCTTTTATCACAGATGTATCATTCTAGACTAGAAAGTAACTTTTGAACATGTTTGCCATGTTATTGGTTTCAATGTACATGTAACCAAAATTTAACAAGTATTTTAATTTATTTGGTTACATTGTCATTAATCTTAAAAATGTATTATATATTACTTTGAACAGTCTTTTAAATGTATGGGGCCTTAAAAAAAAGTTTGAAAATTGTGTGTCTTAACTCTTCAATCCGTAATATTCATATCTTGTAATGCTTCTTGTAAAGTGTGGGTCATGTTGGAGTTCAGTGGATGTCAAAGATTCCTGCTGCCTACAGTGATAGTCAGCCTCTTTTCATTGTTCTTTCAGACATTAATGAATGCCAGATGTTCAGCAACTTGTGTGTTTATGGTCGTTGCGTGAATATCTTTGGAATGTTCCGCTGTGAGTGTGTTGAAGGTTATGCACTAGATGGCTCTGGTGGTGAGTATATAAATGGTCTTGAGTATTTTACGTTCTATGTAATACAGTGTTCAGACATGTGATTGTGCCTGTCTTGTGCTTTGAGAATTGAATTTTTTCATGATATTCTACACAGATGGACAGACATATACACACATACACATATAACAGGAAAAATATGCCTTTAATGTTTTTATGTGAGCATTGTTGGGAAGCATTGAACTAAGATTCTGGATTTTGTGTCTAGGCATACAAAAAAACCCCATTATTCAAAAATTTTTTAACTAATGTAAGAATGTAATGTTCTAGCTGTTTTAACACACTATGTGTAAGTAAAGGATAGTCTGAGTTCACTCTTTTGGGCTATTGTCCTATATCACTGGGTGATTGATGTCAGTTAACAATGGAACCTTTAAGAAGGGACCACCATGCTGTCCCACTTTAGGCACCTTTGCCTAGTGACATGATGCAGTATTTCAGAAGAACTGAGAGTTCACTTGCATCACTGTGAAAACCTAAAACCTCACATTACATTCTGTTTCTGATTTGTCACATGTTACAGTTTTATGTGCAATATAGGTGCTACACCAAGAGTGCATTTCAGTTCAGTTGTCAGTAAATAAAGTATGCTGATCTACTAAACATTCTTAAGGTAACCTCCTTTAGAGAGAGAATCATATCCATATAAAGGTTTACAAATATGTTCATACCTGCACAATGATGCTGCAGACATTCATGTGTCAACAGTGTTGAGGAACATGTTTAGTTTCTGTGCTGAAAACAAAGTGAACTTACAAATAAGCTTTGAGGGCAAAGTAACAAGTTTAACATTGCATATGCACCATAAAGAGTTAATATTCAATGACCTGAAAAATGTTTCAGACAAAATATGTGCAAATCAGTGATATAAACATTACATATAGAACTATTATTATAATTGTCTTCTGGGTTTTGCCTGTGCAATGTCTCCTCTGACCTTAGACTTTGCAAACATCTGTACACTTAAATGGAACAGTGCCCAGATGTTTTGATAATGTCCAGGTGAAATGAGGTAGAAAAAAATTGACAGAATCAAAAAATAATAGGAGTGGCAGAAACAAGGATGAGATTAACTGGATGTGTGTATGTATGTATGTATGTATGTATTTACAAGGGCAGTCCATAAAGAAACCGAACTTTTTTTTTTTAATGTATTGCTTTACTGAAAACTTAAATCAAACTTGCCACCATCATAGTGCTCCTCTCCACTCTTGATGCACCACACCCAACGTTTTTTCCGTTTCTGGAATGCGTCCTGGAACGTGTTTTGTGGGACGGCGCGAAGGTCTCATATCAAATTTTCTGCTATCTCCTCTGCTGTCTGAAATTGGTGACCTTTTAGTGAGGATTTCCACTTCAGGAACAAGACAAAGTCCGCAGGGGCCAAATCTGGAGAGTAGGGCGGCTGGGGGACAACAGTCGTCTCATGCTTCATAAAAAATTCATGGATAAGGAGTGACGCATCAGCAGACATGGCACAAATTTTGTGGCAACACGATGCATCTTCAGTTGTTCAGTCAAAATCAGGTGGCACGAACTTTTACAGATTCCTACTTCTTCGGCAACTTCACGGACATTTAGGCGACGATTTTGACGAATCACAGCAAGCACTTTCTCAACGTGATCTTCGTCCATTGACGTGGAAGCCCATCCTGATTTGGGGTCGTCTTTGATGGACGTTCTGTCCAATTTGAAATGCTGGTACCACTCGTGACATTGCATATGGCTCAAACAGTCCTCTCCATAAGCCTGTTGCGACATCTGAAAAGTATCCGTAAAAGTTTTTCCCTATTTGAAACGGAATTTGACGCAAACGCATTGCTCCTCAAGATCCTTCATTTATCAACTTGCAAAAAATTGCCGAGTGTACTAAACACACACTCATTCAAGCGTGTGTAACTCAATGACTAACTGACATGGCATGATGCTGCTAGTGTCAGAATGAAGCTTAAAGTCCCCGCTACACAACGCCACCATCATGAGCTTGCTGCAAGCGCTCGTTGGCTCGCTATTTCACAAGTTCAGTTTCTTTATGAACTGCCTACGTGTGCGTGTGTGCATGTGTGTGTGTGTATGTGCATGCACAGGCACATGTGCATATTTGTTATTTAAAAAATAACCTTCATGTTAAGACCTTATTGATACCTGTAATCGCAATACTATAAATCATGCTTCATTTCTCTGATGCGATACTGTGTTAGAATTTTTACTTCTCTGTTTTTAACATCACATTGATCTCTTTGTGCCTCCTAGTATTTTAAGTGTCAACATGATGTTACTTTAGCAGTGACTGAAATTTCCTGTCTCTTTTCTCAGGCAACTGCACAGATATTAATGAGTGTGAAAGCCCTCAAGCCTGTCTTTACGGAACTTGTATTAATACCCAAGGAACATTCATCTGCCAGTGTCCTCCTAATTATGAGCTTATACCAGCTGGAAATGCATGTGTTGGTATGTATGCACCATCTCTTGTTGAGTGAATTAAGACATTAAGTTATTCACTGGATCAAAGACTTCAATTGTGTCTTGGATCAGTATTTGTTAAGCTCCCTAAGTTATATTCATAGATAAAAATTAACTTGTGAAGCCTGTTTTTTGCACTTGTTTATGGTTCAGTGTGTTGTTGTTGTTGTTGTTGTTGCTGCTGCTGCTGCTGCTGTTTTTGTTTTGTTGTTTTTGTTGTTGTTGCTGCTGCTCCAGGCACTGTTGCTTATTGAGGTGAAACTGACTGTATCCGAGAATTAATGGTCTCCTCTGACTGTTACTCATCAAATTACATCTTGTCAGTAATTCATTCATATTGGTGTACAGATTTGTTTAAACAAAGAGTTTATGTGATGCTACACCATATGGGCAGTCAGTCTAATTTAAACTGTACATTGACTGAAAGCTTTTGCTACTGGAAACTGTTCCTACTTCCTTGATGTATGTTTCTATGTGGGAATAGTATGCTCCCTATAACCATTTGTTGATGGACAGCATAATTTATTAGATGTGTTCTGTTATTGTTACTGTCATAATGTAAACTACATGTGCCTACAGCTATTCCAGTCCAAATTTCCTTCCCGACCTTAGCATTTGTATCACTTCATATAACTTTTAAGCAATATGAGTTGTGCTGCTTGTATGTCCTCTCTAGTTGCTCATAAAACTGATCCTGCTCACATTCACTTTTTTCCTCTGTTGGAGCATGGACATAGAAAAAGCTATAATTTTTAAATTTACCTCTAATTCTAAGCACATATATTCTCCTATCAGTAGACTTAAAATCAATTACTCTAGATCTGATATGTTTTCTAACAATCAAGCCTGTTCCAAAAATATGTTGTTATCATCACATGTATAGTGTATTGTACAGTCCTTCTATCTGTAATACTCCTTCCCAGCCACCTTACGTCTTGTACTGCTATCAAATCAGTCTTATATTCTTGTGTTACTTGGATCTGGATTTGGAGTGTGCTGCTTCTATATAGAAACTGTACATTCCATGTTCCCATGCGTAAATCCTTGTTATTGCTGGTTTGTCTTTGTTGTCCTGTCCAGTTTCCAATTTTAGAAGCTTCGCAACAGACATATCATTTAGGAGGTGAGGTTGTCAGCCTCATGTCCAACCCCTAACCTGGAGTATGACTTTTTCTCTGGGTTATCACCTTTGACTTGTCTGTCATGGGAGGCCCTACCAGTAGCTATGCTACCGCTATCTTAGCTCCCTGGACCATTTGACGATACAAGCCTCACAACTACATCATAGTAAATTTGTTAAATTTGTCGGTGTTATTTCCGTGTCTTACATTTAATAATCTTTCTGTTATATTATTGGTTTTGTAAGCTGTTTTGAGATTAGAGTTTTTAAACACTTTAATAATGTATTTTGTTTGTTTCGCGACGTATGTAAATTTTGCCCATTTGGGCTTGGGTTTAAATTGTTTACTTTCTACATTCTTGTTTGTTTCTAATTTCATTATTCGAAGTTATGATATTGTTTTTATTGTTTTATGCAGTTTGTGTTATTATTTCAAGGTCTTTTTTTCCCAAATCATTTATAGGGTAAGTTCGCACGCAATTTGTTCTGTATCAGACAGTGGCTAACTTGTATTCCGAAGGGTGATATGAATCATTGGGAATAATTCTATCTGTAGCTGTCACCTGTTTTAAAATAGTAACTTGCGTATTTTTTTATCTCTTTCGAAATAGTAATATCCAGAAAATTTATTTTGTTTTCAAATTCTTCTTCAAAAGTAAACTGCAGTGAGGAGTTAGGTAATTAAATTTATGTAACACTTCTTGGATATTAGTTGTGTTAGTTCTATATACCATAAGAATATCATTAACATAAGAATAATATCGAATAGTTTTATGTTGCATTAAAATGCCAAAAATTTTGGTGTTCCCAAGATATTGTAAATACATTTCAGATTAAAAAAAATAAAGACAAAGTGGATGCACCCATAGCCAAACTGCCATCTTGAATATAAAGTGTATCATTATGCGAAAAGTAATTCTGTTGAGAGATGGTTCTACATGTATTTAGAATTTCTTGGCTGAGTGTTATGTCAGCATTGTTTTTATCACACATCAGTTGAATAATATCCAGTACCTCTTTTGTAGGAATGCTTGTGTACACATTGTTGAAGTTAAATGAGACTAGGTTTTTATTGATGTTGTAAGGGATATTAAGGAGATCATTTATTAAATTAACCATACTTTTATATTGACAACATTTGGAAGTGGAATGTGTGTGTCTGTTTTTTGCATTAAATGTTGCTAGTTCATGCACCAAGGCATTTGTCCAGTTTACTATAGGCCTACTTGGAGTATGTTTTATGAATTTTTTTAGGCCACTAATTGTTAGTGGATTACGACTGGAATTAATGTATTTCCATTTTTCATCTTTCTATATCATTAAATGACTGTTATTAACAGTACTCGTAATTTGTTTTATTAGTGCTATCTCATTTAATATTATTAAAAAAACTATTATTAATAAATTCCAAAATTTTTCCTGATACTTATTATGGTTAGTTATGGCAATAGAATTGTGTTTATCAGCTTTTGTTATCATAGCACTGTTTTCAAACATTTTCTCTTAATCAGTTTATAATATTTTTAGCAAGATATTAATAATTTTATTTCATGCTCTTTCATTCTTTTAGTGTTGATATAACCATTTAGTATTGTTTGTAACTTGATATCTTATGTGTTCTTGTTCATGCAGGGGTAATTTGCGCATAACTGTTCTAGCTTCAAGAGCTAAGGTTTTTATCTACTTCTGTGTTTATTGTGTAGGGGTTATACTTTAAACATTTACTAGGGAGTGTGAGTTCATATTCAGAGAAACCAGCGTTGGTCTCATTGATCACTCAGGGGTAAAATTCTGTCTTATCACTTGCTTTTTGAAGCATCTTTGTTTAAAATTTGATTTATGTTGTATTCAATAAAATATCATAATTTCCCTTATTCTTTGGCAACTTTTAGATGTATTGGATGTATATCAGTATTCAAATTTTCCTTTTTTCTACAAAAAAAAATTTGTCTCATCTTTAATCTGGATTTATTGTACTTTTGTTGGGTACATTTTATAGTATGGGAAGTTTTCATCAGTTTTATATTGGCGTAATTTGGTATAATTTTCTCTTAAGACATTGCTGGTTAAAATAAATATTTGCACTTTACAGGGTGCAGAATAGAGGCAGCTGAATTCCTAATAACTGTTATTGATTCCCCCCAGTGTTTATAGCCAAGTTGCACCTGTGCTCATAATCGCCAGGATATTCTGCCTTCTCAAATTCTACATATTTCTTTAAAATATGAATTTAATTATGTATTTGTTGCAAAAATGCTGGTGAATGAAATATTGGCATAAATACTTTTGCAACACGTATGCAATAAATAAGATCCCAATCAGCTTATTGCATGCTGTAACGTATTAATTTAAGAAGACTGATGTTATGATTGAATAATTGGGCTCATCTCTGAACAGTATTATGCTAATAGTGGCAGGTTTTTATGTTTGCATTTTACTATATACAGTGACATAATTCTGCATGTTAGTTTGAAATCTGAAGAACAGCATAGCGCTTTTTAAAATATTTGTAGCATATTTAAACACAGATGTGAGCTAGTGGCCAACTTTTCTTAATGTAGCGCATGTTGTCAGATCGCCGGAAATCACGCTGCTACATGAAAGTAGAGGAGAAGACTGGACGCAGACGTTGTAGCCAAGAGATCGGTGAATCTGTTACCAAGGCAACATGCTGTTGCACAATTGGCAAGGCATGGGGTCCGCGTTGTGAACTGTGTCCACAAGAAGGCTCTGATGAGTATAAATTCCTCTGCCCAAATAACAATGGCTACAGACCAAATAGTATTACAGTAAGTTGCTAATGTCATTCTGTATTTGAAAATTGCATTATACTTTGCTGCACTCAGTCTGTAAATTGGCTGTTACAATTTATTTTTGTTTCAGAACTTTTATAACATGAAATCTTTCATGGAAAATTGGTATTTAATAGATGTAGTTATGTCTTACACCTTCAAAATATGTGCCACATGACAGTATTTATTTAAAAAATGTAGAATAAGGATGAAATTTATTAAAAATTTTAGAATAATAGGACCAAACTGACAGATGTAATATAACATTAAAACTCTTCACGTAAAATCTTAAAGCACTTTCTTGTGAGTTACCTTGTGAGATTCTGTACATCTTTCTTGTTTCCCCCTTTATCTGCCTGCATAACATTGTAAACAAGTTCCATTTCCATTACGGGAACTACACTAAGAATACTTAGAGAAGAGTAAACTGTAAAGTTTTTCATATTTTTCCTGTATTGTTTATTTAATTATCTTTCTTGGAACCAAATCAATTCAGTTAATCTTGAATATATGTATCTCAAGCTGTGCCCCTCCACCGTTAGCAGTGGAGAACCTTGGCTCTTGTCAATTGATATGGATGGGTTTCCGGAGGGTTCTATATCAGTAACACTTGTCCATCTATTCTTTAAACACTTTAGATTACTCATACTGTGTTGGGGAAATACATTGGCCCCATTTTGAGCAGATAAATGCCATGAATTTTAATTGCTTTTCATACACTCCACTCATAAGGAACTTCAAGATAACAAAATAATTCCGCAATTAGTAAATCATTGTGGCTATGTTTTATAAACATATTCAAGAAAAGAGCCATTAATATACCTCCACTATATCCACACATTGTTCAAATTCACTGTGTAACAAATTCTATTTGCCACACATATTCAGTCTACACAGAAGAATCCCACCACTTCTTCTACATGCAACAGATCAACACATTCTTTATTAATTGTTTTATACAACACCAGTTAATGTACTCCCTGATGATAGACCAGTAAGTTCTGAAACGTTTAGGAGTTTTTAAAAATATTGTTGTGAATTAAATGACAGTTGTGTTCATATGTTGGCTGAAATTGTGAAAATTCTGAGAACTCACTAAAGACTAGTGTCGCAATGTGCAGAAGGTCAACATGTAATTTTCTATCAGTTTCTTTCCGTACATTTTAAGTTTATACAGTAAAAGTCTGGTAGTGGATGATCTGTAAAGCTCTGTTATCCAGAAATTGACCAAGATGCCCATTACATTTCACTGTACCAACAGCTAGCAGCATGCATCACCAGTTCCTTACTGGCATCTTGTTAAGCCTCTGTAATTATACATACACCAGACTACCTAAGTAGTCATGAAAAGGGAATAGAAGATGTGGCACGGAAAAGATGACAGGTTATGAGTTAAATGAAATGTCCATGAGGCTGGTATGTAGGCTAAGATACACACTATTCTAATATGTGGCAAATTATGATATCCAATAACCCTTTGGTGGCAAAGGTTTTTGATACAGCAGCTTTTACTGTACTCTCATATATTTGCAGGTGCTTCTGGAAGATATCAACGAATGTGAGGAGTATGAGAACTTGTGTCAAAATGGTCACTGTACCAATACATTTGGCAGCTTCATGTGCTCATGTAATGATGGCTTTCGTCTGGATGACAGCAATGCCCTGTGTGTTGGTAAGCTATTACTGTGAGAACTAATTAAATGTAGTGTTGACAAAATAGTGGTAAGAGTGTATTTCATCTTTGTGGACAGTAACTTTGGCAGCCATGTGCCTTGAAACTGAGGATGTCCACAGGCTGGATGCAGCACTAGTAAGGAAGTCATTTGACCTGTAAAGGAATTGTATATATCAAGAACTCACCCTGGAGCAGAAGTAGGCAAATTATGTTACCTGTGAGCTGGCTAGGTAGCTTTTTCACACTATGGTACTTGTACCATTCCTGGTATGCCAAAAGTTGTGTACTCTATGTGGCCTTAATAAAAAAACTGAAACATAAAAAGGTTTAAAAATTTTAAAAAGTAAGTGGAACGTTAGCCATGTATATTTGCTAATATGCAACATTGCTGGCAACATTACATAACTCATATCCACTGTCATTTAGTCCCTCCAACTTCAGCTTCTTTATTTAAATACACAAAAAATTGGTGGTGCATTGAAATTGTTAAATGTTATTTAGTGGTATACCAGTGATGAAATTTGAAAATTCCTGAGACAGAATGCTGACCAGACAGCTTTGCAAAAAATATCTGCAGCTCAAAAACTGCTGAACATGCCACCCTCCTCACTGACTTAACACACTTCCGTCTTGCCAAGTATGTGAGAACTGTCACACATCATGTTGTAGGTGTTCAAAATGAAAATGGTGGACCTACTCGGTTATGTTCAGGTCTGCCAGAGATCCTAAATTTGATTTTCCTTTAAAAATTTTAAATTCTCATGTATGTTTGTTACTTATTTGTCAATGTACTGTGACACTTTATTTATCCTTTATATGAGAACCAAATTTTTAAGGGGGGACCCGAATAGAATAGTTTGAGGGCAACTTCTGGCCCATGTGCTGTGATTTGCTCACCCCTCCACCAGAACCTTCCAACATTTATACCGTTCTTTTGAAATTAAGATTTTTCAAATGTCAATCTTGTATGAGAAGTATTTGGGTTCCCAGTCTGGGCAATACATTTTTCAGTTTGGTAATCTAATTCTGCACCAACTATAGTATTTACCCATTTATAAGACGATAAATTTATCCTAAGCCATCATTTGAAATACTAAGGTCACTTTATAATCACACACAAAGTTAAACATGTTCCATGCAGATATTTTCCTGAAAACTGAGATTGTGAAGGGAGTCATCTTATATGTAGGGACATCTTATGTACAAGGAAATATGGTACTTGTCTACTTCCTGATATAATGCTAATTGTTCCTTCAAACCTTTGTTTTCCTGTTACATTCCTTAAGGGAATTGAAATCACATTTGCTGATAACATTACCTTTGTAATCTTAGTAATTAACCAACTTAAAACACAGATTCTTGTTTTATAATAAGTTTATTATATGCCTCTACATGTTTCCAGCACTATGTGATCGAAACATGTAGAGGCGTATAATAAACTTACTATAAAACAAGAATTTGTGCATTAAGTTGGTTAATTACTAAGATTATACTGAGATGCACAGTCAGCAAAACATCAAAATTACCTTTATATTTCAGATATTAATGAATGTGATGAGGATCTGCATATCTGTGGAGTAGGGTCATGTGTGAATGAAATTGGTAATTACCACTGCGTATGTCCACATGGTTACATGCTGCTGCCAAATGGAAGTAAGTATATCTGCATTTATGTGTTAGAAATTCTTGGGAACTTACAGACAAACTGTGTGGAATATACACAGCAGTTGGAGAGTTGTTGCTATTCAGTATTCCACAAAGTATTTATTACTTGCAGAACCACTGAATTTGTGGTAATCTACCATCATTTGATGAGTAAAAAGTTCTTTGTTGATGACTATTTAAAATCTCAAACAGTTGTAATTATTTTCGAAACAGTAACCACAAGAACAGTATGTGGTAATGAAATTCACTTCGGCAGAATAAATGCCATTTATTCATTAGTGGCATATGAACTGTACAGTATCAGCATGAGTTTGTGATGGTTGTTATTGTTATCTGGGCACAAATTGATGTGAAACGTGCATGCATTTTCCAATTGAAACAAACCTACAAAATTGAAACTTGGATAAAATCTGAGTTACTGAGTGGCTAGCTACCTATAACCAACCAACTGACTGACTGACCTACTACCCAAACCCCGCCCACCTACCCACCTCCCTACTTTAGTTTCGTTAACTAAACTTACCTAAATTACATCCATGCAGCTAGTCAAAAAAAATTCCCCCGTTCTATGAGCCCCATGTTGAACCATATGAGTTCAGTCCACATCCCCACACTGTATTTTAACAATTTGTTTTTTACTATCATCATCCCATTGATACCTAGGTCTCCAAAGTGATCTCTGCTCTTCAGGTTTTCTGACTAAAAATTTTGTAAATCATCATATCTCTCCCCTCAACTTTCAGCTTACATGACGAAAACTGGAAGACTGTCTTACAGTCTGGAAATGTATCCCACATTTAAGTGAGTTAGCAGCAAGGACTGTGAGACTGTATAACTTCTCATAAATACACACAAACATGAGAACTTGAAGCCCTTCCTAACTATAGATGTAGGCATGTTGCTGTTTTGGGGCCACCAAAGGAATTTAATTTTGACATAAATGGAAGGATATCTGCAGTTCACGTGGCTTTTCACCATTGTTAATGATCATTATTGAATGCTTTTGTTTAAAGTGGCCTGTCTTCATAAGTATAAGTCATTTGTAATTTTTTAAATAATCCCCAGAAATTAAATATGACCAAAAGTTAGAAATTGAAGCTCTTGAGTATTACTAATACATACATACATACATACATACATACATATATACACACACATGCACACGCACACATGCACACGCACATGTGCACACACACACACACACACACACACATGCACACAAACAGAAATTCCATGGATCCACAAGTGTGTCATAAAGATGGCATGATACAAGTCATAAATACACAAATGTACAAATTTAGATTATAAAATACTGCAAACATTTTACAAAAATGGTGTTATAAATCATATTTACACAAAAAATTCATCTGCAAAATACAAGGAGTGTGTATGTAGGTGTTTTCTAAAGGCTACAAGGAAGAGACAGACCAGGGAAGTGACATTTGGAGTTGTGATTGTAGTGACTATGAAGAACACTGCTTTGTGAGATGTGAAGCCATTTAGTCTGGTAGATATCTATCAGACTAAATAGTGTTACATTCCAGAAGACAGCATCTTGAAACTAGGAGGTTTCCAAAGAAAGTTTATGTTGGTACTCTTAACAGGCTGTAAGCAGCAAGAATTTGAGAATGATAAATTCAGCAATTCCTGTATGTGCATTGTAGCTACTGACAAACATGGTTTACTTTTCATAGAGGAGTGTGTGGATATGCGGAAGGGCCAGTGCTTCCTGGAATACAGTGATGGAGGCTGCACAAATCCAATGATGCATGAACAGACTCGTATGGTTTGTTGCTGTTCAATGGGACATGCCTGGGGAACTCCATGCCAAGAATGTCCTCGCCCAGATTCAAGTAAATAAAACCTTTTGGAATAAAAACTGTAGGTCAGGTGAAGAAGAATGTTGAATTTTTTAGTGTTCTGTGTATTATTGAACTTCTTGAGGATGTCTGCCTGAAACTAGACAGTGGAAACAGTTTGTGATCATGTACAAGGTTTTTTTTTTGTATGAGTGGGAACATTGAATTTTATATTTAATTGAGTAATTAATGATTCTTCCTCAAAATTTTGTGGTTATATATAACGTTTGGTATATGATTTATCAAGGGTGTTTATTTTTTTTTTGCTTGAATGGTAAGCACTTGACCAACATTCGGCTAGTGGTACGTCATACACCAAGTGTCAGGAGGTTTACCAGTTGGTGAACAAAGTGAGAAAAAAATACACTGAGATAATAACCTGTAGAAGGTCACATAAATACTCACCAGTACTACAGAAGATGCTGAAAAATTTTGCCCTCCTGATAAAATGGAGTCAAATTTGATGTGTATAGGACCGTGCATCATCTTGATAATTGAAGAATAAAATCCAACTATATGCCACTTATTACTTTATTTTGCTTATGTTAGGCTCAACATGTTTCAGGCACTATTATGCCCATCATCAGGAGCTCGTGACGATAGAGTTGGTTACCACATAGGCCGTCTGCTTCTCGAGTTGCTGCTGGATGGAGGTTAAGTGCAGCCAGGATGGATGAGTTTCCAGACCAAAGTTACAGCCTTCGGTCCGGAAACTCATCCATCCTGCCTGCACTTAACCTCCATCCAGCAGCAACTCGAGAAAAAGACAGCCTACTATGTGGTAACCAACTCTATCGTTATGAGCTCCTGATGATGGGCATAATGGTGCCTGAAACATGTTCAGCCTAACATAAGCATAATAAAGTAATAAGTGGCATATAGTTGGATTTTATTCTTCAAGAAATGGACTCAGTTTGCCAGCAGTACAAGTTATTAAGTGTCCAGAGTTCTTGCCTAGAAATTGTTGAAATCTCCTGGTGGATTGTGTTTCTTAGTTCTTCCGTAATGCGAGGATTTGTTATGTACACTTTATCTTTTAAACTTCTCCACAAATAAAAGTCTCAAGGTATTAAATCATGGGAATGGGGGAGCCAAAGACCATACCTAATTACATGGGCATGCAAGCTCTCACACACTCTTTTCAAATGGGAATGTAACTACAGCCGTCACTAATAACCAGCTTGCACTATGAATCATCATATTTGTTTCTTGTCAATGCATTTCTCATTTCTTCAGTGATGTAACACCGTGCCTTGACTCAGGTACACTGTTGAACAGCTTGTGTTTTTAGTGCACCTGTGTTTCAAACATGAGTCTGCTGGAAAATGTCACAAAAAATTTTGCTGCTCAGGAGACTGGTATTTTGAAAACATCTGCACAAACAGCCCCAAAACTTTTACAACTGTGGCTGTGTAAGGCAACAGTAGTTCACGCTTCAAAGAAACATGATCCAGCTGCAAGAATACATTTTTATTGTTGGTTTCTTCAGTCTGTGCATGACAGATAGGTTGATCCACCCTCTTTTAAGTGGCCTGGTTTTCATTACTTGGACAGGTGAATTCACATAATAGCTAGTACTGGAGTGCAGAAAAATCAGGACCTATTCAAAAACTCCCTCTTTATGATGAAAAAGTTGATATTTGGTGTGCAGTGAGTGCCAGTCATGGGGTTTCAACAATTTCTGGGCAAGAACTCCAGAGAGTAAATAATGTGCCCTGCAGTTGTACTGAGTACATTCAATCAGGAAGGCAACATTTTTAGCATCTGCTCTAGGACTAGTGAGTTTTTGTTTGACTTTCTAAAGGTTGTTTGATGACTGTTGAACCTCCTGATGCTTGATGTATGCCTCAATGCTAGCAGAATGTCGGGCAGGTGCGTATTGTTCAAACAGGGAAAAAAACACCCTTTACAAAGCTGTACAAAATGATCATGTAATACACGTACTTTTTCCCTTGGTACTTTGTAATCAGAACGTTCAGTATATGTTTTGTACAAGGATTTACAATGTAGAATGCTGAGCAAAATATAATTTTCCATGAAACTTATCGTTTTGCCCAAAGAATTGGGTAGGTCTTATGAGGTCTTAATTGATAATGCAAGACAATATATTCTTCCCTCCACCTGCTGAAACTTAACTCTTCTTGTCATGCCCATCTCATTTCTTTGTGCATCCCAATATCTTGTCCGCCACATTCACATACCCCCAAGGTCGTTCTGCACATTTCATGACATGTAGCACCATACCACGCTTTGTATTTTATTCCATCTGTAATCCCATTCAGATTTTGTTGTTAATCCTTTTCATTCTGAATTCTTTTGTGAATTCCAATGGCTTCTTTCAAATTAATTTTTTAGAATATATGTTTTAGGGGTACAGCTGAAAATTAAGCTAAAATAGAGACAAATTTTAATTTTGGACAAGAGTATCAATTTTTATTGCATCTGCAATGTGTTAAACCATTTTACTTTATAAAATTTTCCTTATGTGATATGTACTGTAAACAGCAGGCTACATTCCTTTGGTGATGAAAAAATGTTGTTTAAACTCTAGAATTCATTGGGCAGCCACTATGTCGCAGGAGCTGACGGACAATCAATGTAAAACATAGTAAAACTCTGTGTCTTTGAGTTGAACTCAGTGTTGGACCCAATTCATTTGAGGGCACTGTCAAGTGTAACTCAATTTTAGGGCTATTTGGGTTAAGAATGTTCATTGATGGTTCCACACATGTAATGGGATATGTGAAATGTATAAGGATGTAGATATTTTTTTTTAATTCTACCGTATGGAATGAGAATTTGAAGATTACTTGAAGGTATCCATTGTGTGGTGTCCCAGGAACACTGTGTACATAAATACTTACATTTTGAGTGAATGAATTCTGCAATAATTGCACTGTGACAAGTCAGTATTGAATAAGTATGAGATACATTTTAGTGTTTAATGGCACTAATTTTGAGATCTGTATAACTTCCCATAAAAGAATACATCTATTTTTTAGGAAGGTACTGTATATCAAGTGGGCTGTGATAGCTCAGTCGGTATAGCGACTGGCTACGGGCTGGACAATCCAGGGATCGAATACCGGTGGGGGCAAGATTTTCCGCACCTGTCCAGACCGGCCCTAGGGCCCACCCAGCCTCTTGTACAATGGGTACCGGGTCTCTCCTGGGGGTAAAGAGCGGCCGGGGCATGACGCTGACCCCTCACCCCCTTCTAGTGCTGTGGTCAAGAAAGAGTAGAGCTATACCTCTACTCCCGCTATGGGCTGTATGGCCTGTACAGAGCCTCAGTGCCTGTACAAGGGTGCACTTTACCTTTAGTTTACCTTACTGTATATCAAACCAAAGTAAATATTCTGGGACACACTTGTGTTTTTACCAACATAAATTCTTCTCCACCTCTCACTAATGAGACTCATGGCATCCTCCAATTCAGAATTATTTATCATGTCATCAATTGAAATTGGTAATTCTCAAACAGTGAAACATGTTTTAGTTTGTTGAGGGTTATGAGTGTCTCATGAGAATATTGTACAACTGTTAATTACTTTTGAGTTAAAACTTGTTAAATTGTTCATGTTACCATTCAGAATTAATTCCAGTGTGTTAAACAAGAAATAAATTGATTTCATTGTAATATCACTAAAAATGATATATGACTGTAACAGATGTGGAATTGAAAAATAACAATATATCACCTAGTGTAGAATTTTTCTTACTCAGATTCAAAATACAGGCATTCAAAAGTACAGTGTGTTTCACTTTGTGCTTGTTCACTATAGTGCTTTGTGCAGAAATGTTAAGCAGTTAAGCTAGTTTCTGAGTGCTTGCATTTGTGTTTACCACCATTGCCGTGCATTAACTGTCAACCTAGTGCCACCCATTTACATCAGGAGCTGATTAGAGCTTGTCAGGTTGGGTGGGGGATGATCACACTTCTTATGGAAGAAGTTGCGAGAAATCACAGAAGCGTATAACCATAATGTAATTTTGTGCTTTAAGTTGTATGGTATGGTTGAGATTGCATGTTATCTTGTGTTTAATGTACTGTTTTCTTTTATTATTCTCTTGATTATGAGTCAAAGTGCTAAAACACGTGTGAAAAGAGCTTCTTTTAAGATGCCTGGTAAAAACTAGTCATTTGCAATGAATCTGATTGTCATTAAACATATTGAAGGAGAAGAACACCAGCTCAATGTTTGCAAACTGTTAGTCTCAGCAGGATTCACAGTACAATCTATTGTGCAAAATAAAACAAAATCATAGAATGTGGGAGGATAACAACTCTTCCAAGTGCTTCAAAGTTAAATACTATTTTGTTCTGTTCTAATCATTCATTAGATTTCAGTGCTGAAATATACCTGATGTTGGGAATTATCATTGAAACATAAGCTGATAATACTCGTTATATCCGTGAACATTAGTTCTTGTCCGAAGAGTTCCCTCACTCACTGCTGTTTCACTTAGTGTTGTGTTTTTTGGTAAAATATGTGCCAAGTGAAGGATACCTTTGTTTATAAAATTAATTTTACATTGTGATTTTTGAGGTTGTCACTGCAGTGACTATGAAGTGAGCTGTCTGCTGGGATGTGACACCATTTACTTTGACAGATGTTTACCAATGCTCAGGGGCACCTGCTTCCTCCATCATCAGGAAAAATGTCAGTACATACCTTTCCAGACTTCAGAGTGTCACATCACAGAAGACAGTCATCATAAATGATACATTAATGAAGCACAGTCTTAATAACATGGAAGTGCAGTATATATATATATATATATATATAGTCATACAGATGTAGAACAAGAAGTTAGATACATGGATCTTTATTTACTACTGCACTGCAAAACATTATTTTGTTTGTTGTATTGAAGACATCTTGTTTGTACTTTGTTCTAGAGGAAGGGATTGAATTATGTGGAGGCCCAAAGATGAAACCTGGTTATATTCAAAATCGTATTACTAATCAGACAGAAGAAATAGATGAATGCCATCTCATGCCAACAATGTGCAATCATGGGCGATGTATGAATGTACCAGGAAGCTTTGAATGCCAGTGTGATCGAGGATTTATTTATGACATCAATGTTCATCAGTGCATTGGTATGATATGTATATTTATCAGTTTCAAGTGTGTCTGTCTGACTGTGTTGTTCTCTGTTTCAAGACAGTTCAAGTGAAAACAGTTATTGATTTTGTTGTGAATATTTGTATTGCTGTACAGTACAAGTAACTGATATTGTATGTCAAAATAGCTAACTTCATTCACAGTACACTATTTCATCAGCATCCTGAATCAAGCAGTTTTGCACTGTTTGCTGCACCTCCATATCAGTACAAAAATTGTATATGGTTTGAATTTTTCACCACAGCAACCTGCTGGGTTATGACACGTAGCCAGAACCAGCTCAAGGGTGTCTAGTGCCCTGGGCAATCCTTTAAGTGTGTGCACCCTAGTAAGTTTTGATAAAGATCCAAGTCTTCTGGGTTATGACACATTATAGTCTCATGACTGAGTGTGACAGAGATCTGAAGACATGGTAGTTATTCAGAGGTTAGACAGATAAAGTAGTTCTGGAACAACTTGATTATTCCTGTAGTCTTTGAAGAGATATGTGGAAGTGCATATTCATGGTACAGACAGTAATCCATACAGTTTTTGCCAGATGTATACCTTCAGCATCCTTCATAAACTTGCAACATGTTTTACTCTTTAAAGTGTAGCCTTTGCACAGGAAATCTGTAACTATGACAAAGTTAATTTCAATTGATATGATGTTGAGAGGTGATGATGCTACTCAGAAACTTTTAAAATTCAGCACTTGCAGATGATGATAGTGTTTTCTAGTGTATTTGATTTCATACTGTAATTAGTGCACCTGTGACTTATTGGTGGAAAGCTATCACCTAGTTTTGAGACAACGATTGGACTGCGACAAGGTGATTCATTATCCCCCGTTTTATTTAATTTGTGTATGGAAAAGATAACAAGAAGTGTTAGAATCAAGCCAGGTGGAACAGTTTTTAATAGCACAAGGCAATGGCTTGTATATGCGGATGATGTGGTGATTCTGGGGAGAACAGAAGGATATATAAAAAGAACATTAGAAGAGATGGCAGCAATAACCCAACAGATAGGCCTTCAGATGAATGACACTAAAACAAAATACATGATAAATAGACAGGATGGAAATAAGGTAAAGGAAACTGAGTTGATGGGAAAGAGATATGAAAAAGTAGAATCTTTTAAATATCTGGGAGCAGTGATGACAAGTCTTAATGAGATAGAAACTGAGATCAAAAGTAAAATTGCTGTTGGCAACAAATGCTATTATGCATTGGGACCAATAATAAAAGGAAGATCTGTACCCCAGTCAATTAAAATTCGTCTCTACAAAATGATCATAAGACTAGCAGTGACATATGGAGCAGAGACATGGACGCTGACAAGTAAAATTGAAATAATGTTAATGATATGGGAGAGAAAGATATTGACGAAAATATATGGACCAACAAAGGAGAATGGACAGTGGAGAATGAAAACTAATGAAGAATTGAGAACCAAATATAAATCCCAAGATATTGTGACCATAATAAAGATTCAAGGATTAGAGTGGCTTGGACGTGTAAGTAGAATGAATGAGACCAGGCCTGTGAAGAAGATTTTTGAAGGAAAATTAGCAGGAAGAAGAGGTAGAGGACGACCCAGACTCAGGTGGATGAACGATGTGGAAGACGATCTAAGGAAGCTTGGTGTGAAACGATGGAGAAAGAAAGCATTGAATAGAGAGGAATGGGCATCAATTTTAAAGGAAATCAAGGCCAAACTGAAAGGGCCGTAGTACTATAGGAAGAAGAAGAAGAAGAAGTGACTTGTTGGTCCAAGTTTATCCAAGAATATTATTTCTGTTTGCTCTGTACCATTCTCTTCCTGTGTTTAGGCACATGTATGTAACTTCATCTGTCAATTGCTGGCTCAATTTATTGCATTTTGGCTGCTGACAAATTGAACCAGCACTCACCTGGAACAGAACAATGAAGTTCTTTAAAGTAACGTGCTTATTTTTGTTTTTGAAACACTCAGGTATGCTGACACTGTGTGCATGGCTTAGTCATGGAGCATCAAATAACTTATTTGACGTTCAGAGGACCTTGCATCGTGATATATTCTTATAATAAAGCCAACAAGGTCTCAAATTTATTTGATAAAATACTCTACATATTTCGGAGAGATCCACTGTCCATCATCAGGAGTATCTCAACACCATATGCACGCAATAGGTATTTGGCATGCTAGTTCTATCGGCTGTCTGCTATCAGTGTTGAGATACTCCTGATGATGGACAGTGGATCTCTCTGAAACATGTAGAGTACTTTATCAAATAAATCTGAGAAATTGTGCATCTTGTTGGCTTTATTATAAGAATTTATTATAAGAACGAATAACTTACAATCAACAATACATACAGACAAATGCACATAATAGGTTTACAAACTTTACATAAATTTCAAAACTCCTACTTGTTTTGGCACTGAGGCGCCATCCTCAGGAAGTGCCAAGTACAAAGGAGTACAAACTTATGCTCCTTTGTATTTGACACTTACACTTAATAGTTGTGTTGATGGCCTTTTGTTTCCCTTGTTACTAAGTCACCCCCTTATGGATGCAATCTTCAAATAAATTTATGTCACAATTTGCCGACAAAATTCTGCTATAAATATTGACTGGTTTTTCACATCTTATCTTAATGCTTGATTACATGCAAGCCACCATTTTTTATCTGTGACATTGTGTGTATCTGTGATTGTTTACGCTTTTGCTAACCATAACATATCTGCACAGGTTGCAGACAGAAATATCTTGTAACATGGAAGTATACTGCATTCAAACGTTGTTTTATATTAATTACCTACAAAGCATGACATGTATAAAAGTTAATATGTTATAATACTTTATCATTTAGGGTGAAGGACACTTTTTAAGAAATCAGTTGGCTACAATATCATAGCTGTATTTCATATACATGGGTCCATGCATTGTAAATTGAATTTAACAATTTTCCAACAAGATGCGACTTATTCAGTTTATTACATTACTGTAGGCAGCTCATACAACTGTAAATACAGCTTCTGGTATTGATTAACCGGATCTACTACCATCCGCTCTCGTTATTGAGTTGGAACTCCACTCAACAACGAGAGCGGATGGCAGTAGATCCGGTTAATCAATACCAGAAGCTGTATTTACAGTAGTATGAGCTCCTGATTATGGGTGTCTACACCCGAAACATGTAGAGCTGCCTACAGTAATGTAATAAACTGAATAAGTCGCATCTAGTTGGAAAATTGTTAAATTCAATCATAGCTGTATGTTACCTCAGCAAATGATTCACTCTGGATGCTACCACACATTATAATCCTTATCCAGTTTCCTTTAGTCTGAATAATTTCATTATTGAATTCTGTTTTTTAGATGATAATGAGTGTATACGTGTTCCAAGTCCCTGTCGAGGCAATGCTCAGTGTGTCAACTCACCAGGAAGTTTTGAATGCCAGTGTCCAGAAGGTTACAAACTAGGGATTAGTTTCAGAGACTGTATAGGTGAGGACCTGTTTACATTTGTCACTTATGTAAGTAAAATTCAATTGGAACACACTAAATGGATTTTATTGATCCACCAGACACACAAAACATTATTGCCTCTGCTAGATACCTTGTCTCCTGGTATTGCGATGTATGAAATTGACATCATCTGGTAGTTTTGGTATAGGCACCAAAAATGAAAGTTTTGCTGGCAGAGGTCATTAGCAACTAAATAAGATATTTTGGCAATCTGAAAATGTTTGATTTATTCGACTGTGGTTTGTAGTAGTGAACCGTGGATGTATAACACTACATATTCTTAACTTTGGTACTAGATGAATGTGAGTGGCTAGCTTCATGCCTTGGTTGCTTTACCACCAGGGCAAAGGCTCCCAGTACCAATTGAATAGGAGTCTGGGTGAGCCATCGAGCCTGTGTGGATGCTTTGGAGATACTAAAACCTCTTGCCTCTGCTGGAAGTCAAACCACAATATGTTGGTTGTCCAACCTTAAGCTATTCACTATACCAACTACACTATTCCGGCTCATGTAGCATTGAATATTTATCTCTGGATATCACTGTGGGAAAACATTTTGTTTGGTCAGTTGTATGTGTCACAAATTTCAAGTGTACTACATGCTGTAAGTGAATTTTCAGCCCACCTTATGTTCTTCTACATCACTTACAGATATTGATGAGTGCACCGAAAGACCTGGAATCTGCAACAATGGAGAGTGCAACAATTTCCAAGGAAGCTTTCAGTGCATATGTCACAATGGCTACCAGCTGTCACCAGCACGAGACTCATGCCTTGACGTAGATGAGTGCAAACGTCATCCCAACATATGCAACAATGGCACTTGTGTTAATGCAGTTGGATCTTACAAGTGCCATTGTTATCCAGGCTTCAAGCTCAGTCACAATAATGACTGCATTGGTATATTCTCTTTTAAAACATACTGTAAATTAGTTGCACCTTTGAAATGTTGTTCTTCTGTCGTACCATAAAGACTTATACACCAGGGGAAAGCATAATTGGGATTAAGTTGATCCTCAGTTATTCTGAACACTAAGGCGAATAGACAATTCTCATTACATGAATAAAATCTGTAGGTAGTTCCTTTGCTGTGAGCTATAGAGGATTTCTTACGGTTCATAGGATGTAGTAGTAAAAAGAAAATACTAAAGTGGATTTGTGATAGGAGAATGTTATTTGGAAATTAACATGTGGTTTACAGATTATATGTAAAATATTATTACTAGACTAGCAGTAAGAGTCAGTAATATTTAACAAGCCTGACTGAGCAGTACTTCCCCTGTCTCATGCTATCTACCCAAAAGTGGAGATAGAGCCAGCCTGCAAAATATGATTTGTACGTAACCTATATTCCAGGGAAATGACAATGAAAAGAGAATATACTTATACTGTACCATGATGCAAAACTTTGGAATGAGAAAATACCGTAAAATTCCCTTAATATGGCCTCTGATAATCTGGCACTCCTGATAGTCTGGCACTGGTGGAAATTAGACCCAAGACCGGAAGTTTTACCTACCATAACTTCGGGTATGCATACTGATTCCGTGACTTTATATTGGGTTATCTGGAGGTTGTGTTGCTGGCACAAACTCCGTCTGAGTAGGATATATGAAGTTTACATAAGGTGGTATTGTCCCACATCCTAGTACCATCGCAAGCAACTTGTGGATCACACCACTTGTTTGGCACAATCTGAAGTGTTATTTGGATGTTGTCACTCATATGAAACCTATATTACTCCTTCTGGCCAACAGATGCCATTTGTGGATATTACATTACTGAAACAGTCTTCCAGCTCTTACTAGATTATTTTCATCACCAGCACTTTGTATATTAGTATGCATTCATTTCCATTTTACTACTGCGAATTCCATTTTAATTGTGTTTTATGTGACAATATAATAGCTTTGTTCAAGCTATAGTATTGGCTTAAGGAGATCCAAAGTTGGGTAAGCAAGGTACTGCTTGCAGGAGAAAACACATAACTTTAACAATTCTACAGAAACTTGAAATAATTAGGGGGATTGAAAGTGGTGAAGGATGAAGAAAGGTTATGGCTTCATGCCATGTTGATTATGAATTGTCTGTCTTACCAAGAAATGGAACGACCAATCATGATTGTTTATGGAATTAAGTGAAAGTATGAAGAATCTTTTCAAGAGACAGGCATTGAAAGACAGAAATGAGTGCAGTTGAACCTAATGTTGTGTAAGTTGTATATGGAGATATCCGAATGAAATCGCCTCTCATAGTAGTGTAGCCCAAGCAGAGAAGCAGGAACAAGAAATTACTTGTAAGAACTTGGGTCAGTGTAGGGACTGTCTGATACTGTGGAATATTCAATAGTCCAACTCTTTAATCCCATGGGTGCTGGATTAGGAGATTTCTACTGTAATTGAATTATTGAACCTGTATAATACAGGATGTCCCTGATTTTCTTGTCCTTCAGCACAGAAGCTTTATTACTTAGAAGCCTTTATCTATTGGGACATTTTGTGACAGCTGTTATGCCCAAGCATAACAAAGAGGGACACTAGAAACCCCTGTGTATGATATTACTGGTGATCTGTAATTTTTAATTCTGACTCAGGCTTAAAGTGTATAAAATAAATTTGTGAAATCCAACTTACATACTAAATCTATCTTTATATGTTAAATTATTTCTGAAATTCATTGAGGAAAATTCAGTAACTGCAGTATTTACCTTTGACATACAAGCGTACTTTTAGCAGACATAACTGTATAATCTCATCACATAGTGGAATGCAGGTTGCATCTTGAAGACATAGCAGACTTCACAGTTACTACTGTCGGAACTTCAAATGTCACTCAGTCTGTGGAGTGCTTTTCTTTATTTATTTCTGTTATTCAGGGTATGTTTAGGGAAAACTGAAAGCTTAGTTGTGAACATGACAGGTTAATTAAAGTCAGTCTTTGACATTTACAAGGTAATTAATTGGAGATGGTAACAGTGCATTGCTGTTTCATTATGTGATTAATACAAGAAATATTTTCCTTACATTTCAGATATTGACGAATGCCGTATCATGACGTACCTTTGCCGCAATGGGCGATGTCGTAATGTACCAGGTTCATTCAACTGTGAGTGTGCAGATGGCTATATTTTGGCAACAGATGGACAGCATTGCAGGGATATAGATGAATGTCATGAGGTGGGTGCATATATGCATAATGCTTACTAATAGTATGTGCAATGGGCTGACAAGTAAGTACTGCAGTGAACTGTTAGCAGTATGTGCAGTGAGCTCACAAAAAAATAGTGCATTGAATTGTTAATAGTAGGTGCAGGGCTGCAATTGAATACTGCTATGAACTGTTAGTAATATGTGCAGTGTGCTGACAAATGAGTACTGCAGTGAGGTGTTAGTAATATATATATTGTGTGCTGACAGATAAGTACTGTGCAGTGAATCCCTTCAGAATGATTTGCCAGAGAACCAGAATCCTGTCTTGACTCATTCTCTTAAACTACCCAACACTGCAACACGCAGCAATATATAATGTGTTTCCCCCACCTTAATACTTTGCAGTAACCTATTATAAACTCACTGGCAAATGCAGTGAACTTGCTTAGGATTTCTAAAATGCTGTTCTTTTCTAGTCTTCAGTAAATATAGAGAATGTATGTGAGGGAGTCTGTAAAACATTGTAACAGATGGGAAATGTGTCAGCAGAATTAAGGATAAAGATAATGTGGGAAGGAAGGTTATGGCATATTGAATGTGGAACTTTGGTTAGTACTATAAAATCCATATGCTGCAAATTAACAAAATTTCGTTAATTATTTTTAAATTTAAACTTAGTTTTTTGGTGGGATAGGTTCCAGGAACTTGCCCCCCTCCAGGAAAATGCCAGAATTTGATGGGTTCATATGTCTGCAGCTGTCCACCTGGCTATGATCTTGGTCCAGATGGAAATTCCTGTGAAGGTATTTATTTAACATCAGCATATTTTCTGAATACTTGCTATACAAGTAGGTTTAGTTTTCCCCTTACCCTTTAGTAATGATTAATTTAGCCCCAGTCATATAAAAAACACAGTCACATATCGTTTGAAAGTTTTATTGCCATGACACAACATTTTTAGAATTATGATATACTGTACAGTGAATTATAGAACATTTACTGTTGGAAATAGTTCATTTTGGACTGAAAACTAAAAGGTAATTTGGAATTGATTAATTGTAACAATTGAATAGTTGATAGAAAGGAAATAGGAGTGCATAAAATGTACGTAGAAACATTAGTGAGTAGAGGAGGATGTGGCTTTACATGTGCACATTGTTAGGAAGGTAGTAAGAGCAAGATCAGGTTCTTGGGATAGGTGCTGAGAGGGGAGTTAGCATGTGCATTGTAAGAAACAGTTCTTCCCATTGAGTGCTACACACACACACATGTACATGTACATGCACCCACACACATACACATGTATGTACATGCATTCACATGTGTGTGTGTGTGTGTGTATATATATATACACACATACATTCCATGGGTCCATAAGTTTGTCACAAAGACAGTAGGAGTGGAACAAGTCATGAATACACAAATATACACAAATTTTACAGTGTAAAATACTACAAACATTTTACGAAACAGTACTATAGGTCATCTTCGCACATAAAAAATTTATCTACACATTAAAAGGCATGTGTATTTAAGCATTTTCTTATGGCTGCTTCGAATTTTGCCTTGACATTCTTGAAGATTGACAGACTAGGTGGTAAACTTTGAGTAGTGTCCGTGTTGCAGGCTGAAGCCTGCAACACGGACACTACTCAAACCCAGCCACACCAAATCTCCAACACACAACGAACCGAGAACATATGTGGTAATTCAACAGCACAGTCACAAGCTCCTGATGATGGATATATTAATGTCCGAAACATGTTGAGTACATAAGAATTGAAATAAAGTAGCAAGTAACGTCAAGTTGGTCTTTTATTCTTCAACTGTTGTTAAGTGATTGTAGTGTACTAATAAAGTTCATGTGCTTGTTCATGCAGACATCGATGAATGCGTGGAGAACGTCGGTATTTGTGAGGAAGGAGCATGCGTTAATACAGACGGAGGGGTGATATGTGAGTGCCCTGAAGGTTATGTACTCAGCCTAAATGGTATGAAGTGTATTGATGTCCGAGAGGAGCTGTGTTATGACGAGTTCCATAGAGGTTAGCATTTTTCTTCTGTTAATAAACTTTCATTGAACATTCAGCATTAGTGATTCATGGACCGTGTTTCACAAAGCCTCTGGATTCAGTACAGTTTTCTAGAGGCTTCATGTATTTTATTTCTGCCACAGATAAGGAATATGTTATGCCCTGTTTATATCCAGCTGAAATTTTGATATAAACTGAACTTGTTACTGCAGAAGTTTCAAGAAATTTGATATCTAATACAGATGCACTTTACATTTGTGGTAGGTGAAGTTAGTAAAAGTTCCTTTTCATTCAGACCTGAAGAAATTATTTTTCGTTTGCTGCTGATACTGAATTTTAAACAACTGTGTGAAATGTTCTCTTATGGTAAACTTTCTGGTATTTCAACTGAGTACTTTGTTTCAGGGCAGTGTTCTCATCCTCGCATGATACCCATCACTGCAAAGAAATGCTGCTGTTCCATGGGTTTGGCATGGGGTCGACATTGTGAACAGTGTCCTCGTCCAGGTTCAGGTATTTTATCACTTGAAACTATATAAATTTGTTGGCACAGACATTGCTGAAGAATATATGTCATGTAACTTAATTATGTGACTTCTTTTTGGTTCATTGTGTTGACTTCCCTGACACCTTTTTGGAGATACTTCAATCCTTCTAAGCGATTTGGCATCATAAACAAAATGTCAACAAAACATGGCAATTCGCAGTCTTTTTTTACTGTCCTGTTCCTTCTTAATTTGAGGATGGGAATGGTGTTGTATAACTTCTGTATGGTTGTACAACTTCTAGGTGGTACCACATGGAATTGCTACTCTTTGTGACATGTAACATTTGTCAAATGGTGGTCTTCTTGGCTGCTACCTCTGTGGGATAAGAAGTGTACCAAAGTTTCAGAGGAATATGCTGCCTCCAAATTTAGGGTAACTAAATTGTTATTAGGTGGCTGAAGTGCTGATTTGATTGGGCCAAACCAAACAAAGAACTGCATAAGAATGTAGAATTGTGTAAAGCACAAATCAACATCTGCTGGTGTGTTCAGCCATATCTGCTTACTGAATACATCACTGGGCTTGTTATATGGAAGCTTTATAACTATAACCAAAACTTTTATTTATGTAGACTGTATTCCCCTCTTGATGTTGTCACACTATGTATGTGTGCTGCAAGTGGCAATATATCTGTTGGCATGGGGGATTTTTGTTGGATGGCTTTCTGGGACTTGAACCCAGAGTGGCTCAGTCACAACCACTGAAGGCCTGATGGGGGTCGCTTTGTCATGGCCTGTGTGACCGGGCAGTTATGGGGTTAGAAGATTCAGTAAATTGTAAGATTCTGTAATTTTTACAGTAGTGAAGATTCATTTTTGTTCTGGATTATGATGTAGTGCTGTACTCTGATAGGTGCTGTATTTCAGGTCAAAGATTCTGATAAGATGAAGACTACTCCACCAAAATAGTGGCACCCACTTATGGGTCTGGGAAACTGTCATAACTCAGAATACCACAATATGAATAGTTATGGACTTACCTAATTAATTATTTACTTATTATCTGGGGACCACGTTAGCGCAGTGGTTAAGGTACTGTGCTACAAATCGGAAGGTCGCTGGTTCGATCCCAGCTTGTGTCAGTGGATTTTTCATTGACATAACATCCTTCCGATCGCACTATGGCCCTGGGGTCGACTCAGCCTCTAACAGAAATGAGTACCAGGAGCATTTCCTGGGGGTAAAGGCGGCCGGCATGTAAGGCTGACAACCTACCACCACCCTGTGCCGTTGTCACGAAATGTGGGAGCCTTAACTTCCTGGAACCCTCTGGGCCTGTCCAGGCCTGTAATGGGACTTCTTTACTTACTATTTACTTACTTACATACATACATACATACTTATTTACTTACTTACCTACTTACTTACTTACTTACATACATACATATATACATACATGCATACATATTTACTTACTTACCTACTTACTTACTTACTTACTTACTTACTTACATACTTACTTACTTACTTACTTACTTACTTACTTACTTACTTACTCACCTACCTACCCACTCACTTAATCACCCACCCACTCACTCACTCACTTACTTACTCACTCGCCCACTTGCTCACCCACCCACTCACACACTCACTCACTCACTTGCTCACTCACTAACTCACCCACCCACCCACTCACTAACTCACACACACACACACACACACACTCACTCACTCACTCCTTACTCACTCACCCACACACTCACTCACCCACCCACTCACTCACTAACTCACATGCTCACTCACTCACTCACCCCCCCCCCCCCCCCCCCCCCCCCCCCCCCCCCCCCCCCCCCCCACCCCCCCCCCCCCCCCCCCCCCCCCCCCCCCCCCC
>Ga0123354_10000413_pt1 | contig 41600 bp, 35 predicted proteins | sample TergutLab28metaG_2_FD_97872 | JGI IMG/M metagenome (GOLD analysis project Ga0123354, IMG submission 97872) | Labiotermes labralis P4 segment gut microbial communities from Petit-Saut dam, French Guiana - Lab288 P4 | ecosystem: Host-associated > Arthropoda: Insects > Digestive system > Gut ... | reverse complement strand
TTTGCAAAACCGCCCATTTTCCGAACCTGCCCCATCTGCTCGAGAAAATCTTCGAGCGTGAACTCATTTTTGCGCATCTTGCGCTCAAGCTCGGCCGCTTTTTCGTCTTCATAATCTTCCTGCAACTGCTCGATCAGGGTTTCCATATCGCCCATGCCCAGGATACGCGAAGCCATACGGTCCGGATGGAACGGTTCAAGCGCGTCAAGCTTTTCCCCGACGCCGATGAATTTGATCGGCTTTCCGGTGACGGATTTTGTGGAAAGCGCCGCGCCGCCGCGCGAATCGCCGTCCAATTTCGTCATAATGACGCCGTCCACGCCGAGGCCTTCCGCAAACCCCTGCGCCGAACTCACGGCGTCCTGCCCCATCAGGGCGTCCACAACCAGGAGGATCTCATGCGGCCGGATCGCTTTTTTCAATACGCGCAGTTCTTCCATCAGCGCCTCGTCGATCTGCAGGCGGCCCGCCGTGTCGACGATCAGCACGTTCTTTCCGAGCCGCCGGGCTTCCTTGATTCCAGCCTCCGCGATTTTCACCGGGTCCTTCTCATCCCGGTCGGCGTAGACCGGGGCCCCCGCCTTGCCGCCGACGACTTCGAGCTGGTCAATCGCCGCGGGCCGGTAGATATCGCAGGCGCAGAGCATCGGGTCCTTACCGTCCTTGCGCAGGTAGCCCACGAGTTTTCCGCAGGTCGTCGTCTTGCCGGTGCCCTGCAGCCCCACCATCATGAGGATCGTAAAGCCGCTCGGCGAATAAGTCAGCTTGCTGTTCGTCCCGCCCATCAGCGCGACGAGCTCGTCCTTGACGATCTTCACCACCTGCTGCCCCGGATTGAGGCTCGCGTGGATCTCCTGCCCGAGCGATTTTTCCTTGACCGAGGCGACAAAATCCTTGACGACTTTGAAATTCACATCGGCTTCAAGCAGCGCAAGCTTGATTTCGCGCATCGCCGCATCGATATCCTGCTCGGACAGGATGCCCTTCCCGCTCAGTTTTCGGAATACGCTCTGCAGTTTTTCGGAAAGCCCTTCGAACGCCATGCTAAATATCCAGCTCCTTTATGATCTTTTTGATGCGCCGCAGGTCTTTCGCCGCAGCCTCGTCGATCCCCGCCGCACGCACTTTGTCCCTCAGGATCACGTCGATACGCCGAACCGTCTCCGCCAAGGCCTCCTCGTACGCCTCGTGCTTCGCAATCAGGCCGAGCTCCCGCTCACAGCTTTCCAGCGCCTGTTCCGCGCGCTTCAGCGCCGTATGCACCGCCTGCCGCGTGACGCCCAGTTCCGCCGCGATCTCCGCGAGCGTCAGATTGTCCTCGTAATAATACATATAGGCTTCACGCTGCCGTTCTCCCAGCAGCGCGCCGTAATAATCGTACAACAAACTTTTCTTCGCTTCTTCGCTTCGCATATTTCGCCGTGTTTCATGTCAAACATTTTTATTGACATACTATCTTAGCGCAAATTTTCCCCTGTGTCAAAAAAACCTTCTCTCTGCCCGAATCTTTGACAAGAGATAAACTTGTAAGTAGAATTAACCTTATGGAGGTCTACTATGGCTGAAAACAATCGGACAGACAGCTTTGCGGATGCGCTGAAAGCGCTTGACGCCTATATCGCTTCCCTTCCTTCGGCGGACGGGAAGCTTATTCCCATCCTGCACGAGGCGCAAAAACTTATCGGCTATCTTCCGCCCGAAGCCCTGCGGCACATAGCCGGCCGCCTGGGCGTTCCCGTGTCCAGGGTTTATGGGGTCGTCACTTTTTACTCTTTCTTTAAGACAAAGCCGAAAGGCAAATATGCGATCTCCGTTTGTATGGGCACCGCCTGTTTCGTAAGGGGGGCGGACGCCATCCTTGCCGAGCTGAAGAAGAGCCTCGGGATCGAAGTCGGCGAAACAACGCCGGACGGATTGTTTTCGCTTGACGCCGTCCGCTGCGTAGGCGCTTGCGGATTGGCGCCGCTCGTCACGGTCAACGGCAAAATCTTCGGCCGCTTAAAGCCGGAAGATTTAGAAGGCTTGCTGGACGAATACCGGGACGGGGGAAACGATGCGTAAGACAGAAAGCGAGCTGCGCGTCACCGTTTGTTCGGGCACGGGCTGCATATCCTGTGAAAGCGACCGTATCCTCCATGCGCTGAATGAAGAAATCAAGGCGAGAAGCCTGGAAGGGAAAGCGGAAGTCGTAAAGGTTGGCTGTCTCGGTTTTTGCGAGCAGGGCCCGATCGTGGCCATCCTGCCCGAAGATATTTTTTATGTAAAAGTAACGGCGGAGGACGCAAGGGATATCGTCGAAACCCATATCGTCAAAGGCGAGATTGTAGAGAGGCTTTTGTACGAGGAACCGAATACGAAAGAGCGCATCGCACACCATTTGGATATGCCGTTTTACAAGAGCCAAAAACGAATCGCACTTAAAAACTGCGGGGTGATCGACCCTGAGAGTATCGATAATGCGATTGCCGCGGGCGCGTACGAGGCCCTTCGGAAGGCGCTGTTCGAAATGACCGGGGAGGAGATTGTCCGTACGGTCAAAGAAAGCGGCCTGAGAGGACGCGGCGGGGCAGGGTTTTCGACAGGCCTGAAATGGGAGTTTGCCGCGAAATCCGTTTCCGATAAAAAATACGTGGTCTGCAACGCGGACGAGGGCGATCCCGGCGCCTTTATGGATCGCGCGATCATAGAGGGCGATCCTCACAGCATATTGGAGGCGATGGCCATCTGCGGATACGCGATAGGCGCGGATGAAGGCGTCATCTATATCCGCGCCGAATACCCGCTGGCGGTCGAACGTCTGCGGATAGCGCTGGGCCAGGCCGAAGAGCGAGGCTTCCTCGGCGACGACATCCTGGGCAGCGGCTGGGGCTTTCACATAGACATAAGCCTGGGCGCCGGCGCGTTTGTCTGCGGCGAAGAAACCGCGCTGATGCAGTCTGTCGAAGGCGGGCGCGGCGAACCCAATGTGAAGCCCCCCTACCCCGCGGCAAATGGCCTTTGGGGCAAACCCACCAATATCAACAATGTGGAGACCTTCGCCAATATCCCGCAGATCATTTTGCAGGGCAGCGCCTGGTTTCGAAAAATAGGGACGCCGGGGTCTCCCGGCACCAAGGTCTTTGCCCTGGCCGGAAAGATCAACAACGTCGGCCTTGTCGAAGTCCCGATGGGAGTAAGCCTGAGAGAGATCATCGAGGAAATCGGCGGCGGCGTCCCCGGGGGCCGGAAATTCAAAGCCGTCCAGACCGGCGGCCCTTCCGGCGGGGTGATCTCCGAAAAAAATCTCGACTTAAAGGTCGATTTCGACACCCTCGACGCCGCAGGCAGCATGATGGGTTCAGGCGGTTTGATCGTCGTCGACGAAGACGATTGCATGGTGAATTTCGCTAAATTTTATCTGGAATTCACAGTTGAAGAATCCTGCGGAAAGTGCACGCCCTGCCGTATCGGAAACGCACGGCTGCTTGAAATCCTTGAACGGATCACCGAAGGCGAAGGGACCATGGAGGATCTGGAAAACCTCCGGTATTTCAGCCATGTGATAAAAGATTGTTCCCTCTGCGCACTGGGGCAAACCGCTCCCAACCCCGTACTGTCGACGCTCGATGATTTTTGGGACGAATATGTGGCGCATGTTCTGGAGAAGCGCTGCCCCGCCGGCGTATGCCGGGCGCTGGCTTCGTATACCATCATTCCGGAACTGTGCAACGGCTGCACGCTTTGCGCAAGAGCCTGCCCCGTTTCCTGCATAAAGGGAGGCGTGAAAGAAGTACACGAAATCGACACCGCAAACTGTATCAAATGCGGCGTCTGCGCAGACAAATGTCCGAAGAACGCGATTGTACTGAAATAGCGGGAGAGCAAAATGATCAATCTCACAATAAATAATATGCCGATAACCGCAGCGGAAGGGACTACGATCCTTGACGCCGCCAAACTGGCGAACGTCAATATCCCAACGCTGTGTCACATGAATTTTCACGATATCAATATGATCAACCAAAGCGCAAACTGCCGCGTTTGCATGGTGGAGGTCGAAGGCGCGAGGACGCTGGCCCCCGCCTGCGCCACTGCGGTGACGGAGGGTATGGTCATCCATACGAATTCCCCCAGGGCCGTAAACGCACGGCGCGCGATCGTCGAGTTGATCCTGTCTGATCACCCGAAAGACTGTCTGGTCTGCGAGAAAAATCTGAAATGCGAACTCCAGGCATTGGCTGCAACGCTGAATATCAAGGAATTCACGCCGGAAGGCAAGCGAAAAAGCCATCCGAAAGACATCTCCAATTATTCGCTGATCAGGGATCCCGAAAAATGCATCCTGTGCCGCCGCTGCGAAACGATGTGCAACGTGGTTCAGACGGTAGGCGTATATTCCGCGATAAACAGGGGTTTCGAAACGGTGATCGGGACGGCGTTTGACGCGCCGATATCCGAAACCGAATGTACGTATTGCGGACAATGCGTAAGCGTATGCCCCACGGGCGCCCTTGTCAAAGCGGACAACACCCGGGAAGTATGGAAGGCGCTGAACGACCCGGAAAAACTGGTGGTCGTACAGACGGCGCCCGCTGTCCGCGTAGCGCTCGGCGAACTCTTTGGGTTGAAGCCCGGCGCGAGAGTTACGGGGAAAATGATCGCAGCCCTCAGGCGGCTCGGTTTTGACTATGTGATGGACACGAACTTTGCCGCAGACCTTACGGTCATGGAAGAGGCTGCGGAACTCCTGCAGAGGATCGAAAACAGCGGGCGCTTTCCTATGCTCACAAGCTGCTGCCCTGCCTGGATCAATTTCATAGAATTTCAATTCCCGGAACTCCTGGATATCCCTTCGACCTGCCGGTCGCCTCATGAGATGTTCGGCGTGGTAGCCAAGACATATTTCGCAGAGCGCGTAGGCGTGCGGCCGGAAGATATGACGGTCGTCTCCGTGATGCCCTGCCTTGCCAAAAAATATGAGCTCCATCGCCCCGAGCTCGAGCACCACGATTTCGCGAACGTGGACTATGTGATCACCACAACAGAGCTTGCCGAAATGATCAAAGAAGCCGCGATTTCGTTTGGGAGCCTGCCGGACGAAGCGTTCGATTCGCTTATGGGCGAGTCTTCGGGCGCAGCCGCCATCTTCGGGTCGACGGGCGGCGTCATAGAAGCGACCGTCCGGACCGCTTATGAACGGTATACGAATAAGAAGCTCGACAAAATCGAATTCAGCCAGCTCCGAGGCATGGAGGGGCTTCGCGAAGCCAGCGTCGATTTTAGCGGGACGCGCCTGAATATCGCGATCGCGCACGGGCTCGGAAATACAAGAAGGCTTCTCGAGGATATAAGGGACGGAAAATCCGAGTATCATGCCATAGAAATCATGGCCTGCCCCGGCGGGTGCATAGGCGGGGGCGGCCAGCCCTCTTATCCCGGAAAAATAGCCGGGATCCTGAAAAAGCGGCAGCTTGCCCTTTACGAGGAAGACGCCGAAAACCCGATCCGCTGCGCACACGAAAACAAAGAGGTCCTAAAACTCTACGAAGAGTTCCTGGGCGAGCCGTTCGGCGAAAAGGCGCACAAACTTCTTCATACCCGCTATTTCGACAGAAGCCGGGCGTTATAGTTGTAAGAAATTATTCAATATATTTTGAAGCCGAATGATGAATAGGTTAAATTATCCAAATTCTCTTTTAACAGAAAAGCGCCGCATTATACAAATTTGTTATGCGACGAATCCTGAATGACCGGCATCGGATAAATGGATAGCGGACAATGGTTGATCGTATGCGAGGGGACAAGGACGGAGCCCAATTATTTCGCCGGGCTTTTGAGCTATTTTTATGACAGGGGCGGCAGGGATCTGTCGTCTCTTGTGGAGGTGAAAGGGGTTGGACGGGGTACGGAATCGCTCGTCAGGAGCGCCGAAAGCTTCTTTGAAATCGTCGAAACGGAATACGGCAAAATGCGCCTGCCGAGCGGCAATGTGGCGGCCGTATTCGACCGGGACGCGTTTGGGAAAGGCAGTTTCAATCACGCGATCAAGCTCGCCGGCCTGCAGCGAAAAGCATATCCGGGCATTGAACGCTATATCGCCGCCTGGTCCAACGAATCATTTGAGCTTTGGATCTATCTGCATTTCCATTATACGGACAGCGCGATGGCCAGGCAGGAGCTGAACGCAAAACTGACGGAGATTTTCCGCGCGGGCGGCGTGCTCTCGGGGCGAAAAACGTATTCCGGCGGTGTCAAGACGAAAGACTCTATTTTCGGCGACATTCTAAAATGCGGAGGCAGCCCTGCGCGTGCGCTCAAAAACGCAAAGCGGCTTTCCGGCGTCTGGTCGGATGATACGAAGTACGCCGACCAAAACCCGCGCACCGAGGTATGGCGCCTGACCCAGGCCCTCGCGGATGAAGCCGGCGTAAAGCTCGACTGAACGGCAAACAAAAGGAGGCCAAACCGAACCGTGAAAGGCAAACTGAACGATCCCCAAGATCCACATACTTTTATTAAGAAACTCAATAGAGATTAAACCGGTCCCCGCGGGCGAATCCGACGACGGTCAGCCCGTATTCGGCGGCGATGCGGAGGGTCAGGTCGGTGGGGGCCGAGCGCGAGACAATCATGGGGATCCCGGCGCGCAGCGTCTTCAGCGCAATGCTACTCGGGATACGCCCGCTCGTATAGACGCACGCGTGGGACAGGTCCGTCTTGTCCTTCAGCGCCCTGCCCATACATTTGTCGAAAGCGTTGTAGCGGCCGATGTCCTCGCAGAAATACAGCAGCTCCGCGCCGCGGCAGATCATGACGGAATGGACGTTTCCGGTTTCCCGAAAGATTTTGGATTTTTCGAGCAGCAGATTGGCGTTTTGGAGGACGACATCCGGGTCCCATTCCGCCTTCCGCAAAACGACCTCGGCCGGCCGCCGGAACCGGTACGGGACCTCGACGAAATCACCGCTGTCCGTGACGATCAAGTCTGCGTCTTTCGCGTTTTGCAAATCCGCCGCAGCCGCGGCGCCTGCGGCCAATGTGACGCGGGCGGCCTGGCCTTCAATCATGATGGATTCAACGTCCTCCGCCGAAGCGATGAGGCCGTCCGAGTATAGATAGCCGAGAACAAGTTCTTCCAGATATTCCGGTACGCAGATCAGCTTGACCAGCAGCGCGTCTTCCAGATAGATCGACAGGACATATTCCTCCAGCACATCGTCCAACAGCTCCGAATAACGGCCATCTTGATAGCGTTTAATAGGATATTTGGTTGTTCCGATCTTCATTTATCGCATACCACTTGTTATTTTGGCAGCAGCGGAGCTGTTTTTTAGCACAAAATTGCGGTTATGTATGAATTTTGCCTCCGAAACACCCTTATTCACCCTTTTTTCAGCTTTTTTCGCAATAAAATCATACATAACCGCCATTTTGTGCTATTTTTCTCGCATTTCTCTGCACGCAACTTTTTTGCTTAGGGAAGCGTTGCTTAAAGAAACGGTATGTATCTGCGATAGGGATTTTGCACAAAATCGAGGCGGAAAACGGAGCTTTGCTGGTTGCAAAGCGAGTATTTCCAACGAAGGGTTTGGGCTAAATAACATCGCAGATATGTTCCAGAGATTTAATCAGTGTTTCCTTAGAAGCAGTATTACATTTAGGCCCGGCTGACCCGCACCGCGCACACCTTGTATTCCGGGATGTGGGCGATATCGTCAAACACCGGGTTCGTGAGTTTATTCACGTTGCCGTCCGGGAAGTGGAACGTCATAAACACTTCCGTCGGACTGGTTATATCGCCGACCCGGGCCGTCGTCTCGATCTCGCCGCGGCGGGAGGCGACCTTTACCCGGTCTCCGTCTTTCACGCCCATCGCTGCCGCGTCGGAGGCGTTCATCTCGATGTACGAACTGCCCGAAATCTCGTTGATCCCTTCCGTCCTCGCCGTCATGGCTCCCGCGTTGTAGTGGTACAGCATGCGCCCCGTAACCATCGTCATCGGATACTCGGTGTCCGGCAGTTCCATCGGCTCCTTGAAAACGGCGGGATAGAACCAGCCCAACCCGCGCGTGAACTTGTCTTTATGCAGGAAATAGGTGCCTTTGCTGTCCTTGTCCGGGCACGGCCACTGCAGGGATTCGCCCGCGTCGAGGCGTTCAAAAGAGATGCCGCCGTAGGACGGCGTGACCGACGCGATTTCGCACATAATATCGGCGGCGCTGTCATAGCGGCAGGGAACGCCCATTCGGGTCATCACGTCGCAGAAAATATCCGTGTCAAGGCGCATTTCACCTTCGAGGCTGACCGCTTTTCGTACCCGCTGCACCCTGCGCTCCGTGTTTGTGAAGGTGCCCTCTTTTTCGGCGTAGCTCATGCCGGGCAGGACGACGTCGGCGAGCTCCGCCGTCTCGGTCATGAACAGTTCCTGCACGACAAGGAAGTCGAGGCTTTCGAGACCTTTCTTGATATGCTCCGTATCCGGGTCGGAGACGACAGGGTCCTCTCCGAAGATATAATACCCTTTGATCTTCCCGTCTATGGCGGCCTGAGGGACCAGCGTGGCTGTCATTCCCATTTCATGATTGAGCTTCACGCCCCACGCCTTTTCGAATTTTTCGATGCTCTCGGGCGCCGTGGAGTTCTGATAACCGGGGAATTTGTCCGGCAGGCAACCCATGTCGCACGCGCCCTGCACGTTGTTCTGGCCTCGCAGCGGATTGATGCCGCAACCGGACCGACCGAGTTTTCCGACAGACATCGCGATGTTCGAAAGGCTCATGACGCCTTCCGTGCCGGCTGAATGCTCTGTCACGCCGAGGCAGTAGATGATCGGGGCTTTGTCGGCTTTGGCGTAGAGCCGGGCCGCCCGGCGCAGGCCCTCCGGGTCGATGCCGCAGATCTCAGAGACCTTTTCGGGGGTATATTCCTTGACGATTTCGGAAAGCTCCTCAAAGCCCTCCGTCCTCGCCTCGATAAACTCTTTGTCCGCGAGCCCTTCTTCGATGATGACGTGCACCATGCCGTTGGCGAAAGCCACGTTCGTCCCGGGGCGGATCTGCAGATGGATTTCCGCGTCTTTGACGAGGTCTATTTTCCGGGGGTCGACGACGATCAGCTTCGTTCCGCGCCTCAGCGCCTGGCGTATCTGCGCGCCGATCACCGGATGCGCCTCGGTCGGGTTCGAACCGATGAGAAGGATCACGTCGATGTCCCGCGTAATGTCCTGGATCGGGTTCGTCATGGCGCCCGATCCGAGCGTCATCGCGAGGCCGTGGACCGACGCCGAATGGCATACCCTGGCGCAGTTGTCCACGTTATTCGTGCCGAACGCCGTGCGCACCATCTTCTGAAATACATAATTGTCTTCGTTCGGGGCGCGCGAACACGAGGAGCCCGCGATCGCGTCCGGCCCGTGTTTTTCCTTGATCTCCGTAAATTTTGTTGCGATAAGGCCGAGCGCCTCATCCCAGCTTGCTCGCTCAAAGACCCCGTTCCTTTTTATGAGGGGATGCGTCAAACGATCCCCGGAATGGATGAATTTGTGTGACCCGAATTTGCCCTTGACGCAGAGCAGCCCCTGATTGGCAGGCCCGTCCGCCGGCTCGACGCCCACAACCTTATTATTTTTCACCAAAAGATCCATCTGGCAGCCAGTGCCGCAATGCGGGCAGGTCGTGCGCACCTTCGAGACCTCCCACATTCTGTACTTTCTGCTGTCTCTCGACGTCAGCGCCCCGGTGGGGCAATACGATACGCAGTTCCCGCAGGATTCACAGACCGACTCGCTCCAAGGCAGCAAATAAGCAGGGGTCATATGGCAGTCAAACCCCCTGCCCGTCATGCTGATGACATCCCGTCCCTGCATCTGCTCACAGATTCGTATGCATCTTCCGCACATCAGGCAGAGCTCCGGATTGTAGTCGAACAGCGGATTTGAGGTATCTTTTTCCCCTCGCTGCGCACCCTTTCCGTGCGTGAAGCTCGTCGCTTCAAGACCGTAATCCAGCGCGTACTCCTGAAGTTTGCAGTCCCCGTTTCTGCCACAGCCGAAACAATTCAGCGGATGTACGCTCAGCATGAGATCCAGCACGAACCTGCGGGATTCCACAACCTTATCCGAATGCGTGGAGACCTTCATCCCCTCCGCACAGTGCTCCGAACAAGCCGGAAGGAGCCCGCCCTTACGGCCGTTCTCTATTTCCACAATGCACAGCCGGCACGAACCGTCCGGCGCCAGATCCTTCAAATGGCACAGAGTCGGGATTTCGATCCCCAGTTCGGATGCGGCATCCAAAATGGTCGTCCCCTCCGGGACGGAGACCGGCTTCCCGTCAATTTTTAACTGGACTATATTTGTCGTATTTTCTTTATTTTCAGCAGTCGACATCAGTTTACCTCCAACAGCTTCCAATTCCCACATAAAATGAGTTTTCGCAGCTATATACCCTTTCCTTCATGCGCTTCTCCTGACCGGCTTTTTACCCGCTGATACGCGCCTCAAATTCGGCCCGCCGATGGGTGAGCGCCGACCGTACGGCCACGCCCGCGGTCTGTCCCAGCCCGCAGGCGGACAAGGCCATCACCTGCGTCAGCATGGCGTCGAGTTTCTCGATGTCCCCTTTTTCCGCAGCGCCGCTCACAAAATCCTCAAGCAGTTCCAGTATCCGGGTCGTCCCGATACGGCACGGGGTGCATTTGCCGCAGGATTCGTAGACAAAGAATTCCATCACCTTTTTCGAATATTCCACAACGCTGACGCTCTCGTCCATGGCCACGATAGCGCCGGACCCGATCGCCAGCTTTTTGTCTTCAAGGCCCTTATAACTGTACGCGCCGCCTATTTGCTCCGGAAACGCAAGCGGCCCCGACTGCCCGCCCAAATGCAGAAATTTGATCGGCTTGCCTTCGAAAGGCCCGCCGCCATATTCCTCCGCGTAGAGCACATCCTCGAACGGAGTGCCGAGCGGCACTTCAAACACCCCGCGATTTTTCAGGTGCCCCGAGATCGAAACAAGCTTCGTGCCGCCCCCGTCCTCGGCCCCCATCTCAAGAAACGCCTTTCCGCCGATATTCAAAATAACCGGGATACAGGCGAACGTCTCGACGTTGTTCACAAGCGTAGGTTTCTGATTCAAACCGACCTCAGCCAGGTGCGGGGGTTTGACGCGGGGGCGCCCCGTCTTCCCTTCGATGGAGTTCAGAAGCGCCGAATTCTCGCCGCAGACATAGGCGCCGGCCCCCGATACGATCGTGATCGTAAAGTCAAACCCTTTGACGCCCAGGATGTCTTTTCCGAGGAACCCGGCCGCCGCCGCGCTGTCGACGGCCTTTTGGAACGCCTGCCGGACCGTGTGATACTCGCCGCGGATATAGATAAAGCCTTCCGGCGAATCGAATACACAGGCTGCGACCAGCATGCCTTCGATGACGCTGAGCGGGTCCTTCTCCAAAAGCACCTTGTCTTTAAACGTCCCCGGCTCGCCCTCGTCGGCGTTGCACACGATATATTTCGGGGTCCCTTCGATCCCATAAAGCTGGCGCCATTTGCGGCCGGCCGGATAGGCCGCGCCGCCGCGCCCTCTCAGGTTGGCGGTGTCGATTTCCTTCAGGATATCTTCCTTATCCATCTGGACGGCCTTACGGAGCGCAGCAAACCCGCCCAGGCCGGTATATTCCTCCACCGACGCGGGATCCCGCATTTTCCCTATCCGCTTCAGCAAAACAGGTTCTTTATTCATTATTTGCACAACGTCCTTTCCATTTATTGTAATAACAGAAGCGAGTTAGTTTTTGGCAATTTTTTTTCGGTAATGGATGAATTTCACCCTGAATATCGCCGTTATTTGTCTTTTCGCGGCCTTTTTTGCAATAAAATCGTCCATTACCGAAATTTTTTGCCATTTTTCGCATTTCTGAGATCCTGAATCAGCGCGTGAACTGTTTCCTTTGTCAGATCACCGTACACCGTATCCCGAACCTTGATCACAGGGCCGATATCACATGCCCCTACGCAAGGCGTGTAATGCCAACTGAACAAGCCGTCGCCTGTGACGTCGCCGGGCTTTACGTCCAGTTCGCCTTCGACCCAGGCCGCGACTTCATTCGACTTCGAAAAATAACAGGGCGTCGAGTTGCAAATCTCCAACACGTATTTTGCCTGCGGCTCGATTTCGAGCATCGCGTAATAGGAAGCGATCTCAAACACCCTCGTTTCCGGCATCGCGAATTCTTCCGCGACAGCGGCGATCGCTTCACGGTCCAGATACCCTTCCTTGCTGGCGTTTTGACGCGCCAGCAAGGTATCCAGAAGGTTTTCTTTATTCATCTTCGGGCTCCTCAATCAATGCTTCCTAGAACAATCCTTCGATCTTTCCGTTGTCGTCCACGTCGATCTTTTCGGCGCTCGGCACTTTTGGAAGGCCCGGCATCGTCATGATATCGCCCGTAAGCGCCACGATAAAGCCCGCGCCCGCCGATACTTTCAGATTGCGTACCGTCACCTCAAAATCCTTCGGCGCGCCGATCAGCGCGGCGTTATCCGAAAAGCTGTACTGCGTCTTCGCCATGCAGATCGGGAATTCCGCGAAGCCCAGCGACGTCAGCAGCTCAACCTGTTTCTTCGCCTCCGCCGTGAGCGCGACGCCTGAGCCGTGATAGACTTTCGTGGCGATTTTGTACAGTTTGTCTTCGATCGAATCCGTCAGATCGTAGGGATGGTTCAGCACGCTCTCCGTCTCACACAGCCGGACGACTTCCTTCGCCAACGCTTCGCCGCCCGCGCCGCCTTTGGAATGCACTTCCGAAAGCGCCACGTTGACGCCGAGTTCGCGGCATTTGGTTTCGATCAGTTTGAGTTCCGCTTCCGTATCGGTCGGGAACCGGTTGATGGCGACGACCGCGGGGATGCCGAAAACCTGCGTGACGTTCGCCACATGCTGCAGCAGGTTCGGGAGCCCTTTTTCGAGCGCTTCGAGATTTTCGACGCCGTACTCGGTCTTGGGGACGCCCCCGTGGTGCTTCAGCGCGCGGACCGTCGCCACGATGACGGCTGCGCTTGGCTTGATCCCCAATGCGCGGCATTTGATGTCCATAAATTTTTCCGCTCCGAGATCCGCGCCGAAGCCGGCTTCCGTCACGGCGTAATCGCCGAGTTTGAGCGCGAGGCGCGTGGCCATCGCCGAATTGCAGCCATGCGCGATATTCGCAAAAGGCCCGCCATGGATAAACGCCGGGGTGCCTTCGAGCGTCTGTACAAGATTGGGTTTAAGCGCTTCTTTCAACAACGCGGCCATCGCGCCCTGCGCCTTCAGATCGCTTGCCGTCACCGGCTTGCCGTCATACGTATACGCGACGATAATGCGCCCGATCCGCTCCTTCATATCGCGGATATTTTTCGACAGGCACAGAATTGCCATGATCTCCGATGCGACCGTGATGTCAAACCCGTCTTCACGCGGCGTGCCGTTCGCTTTGCCGCCGAGGCCGTCCACGACGAAGCGCAACTGCCGGTCGTTCATATCCATGCAGCGCTTCCAGATGATCCGGCGCCCATCGATACCGAGCTCGTTGCCCTGATGGATATGGTTGTCCAGCATGGCTGCGAGCAGATTGTTCGCCGCGCCGATCGCGTGGAAATCCCCGGTGAAATGCAGGTTGATATCCTCCATCGGGACGACCTGCGCGTATCCGCCGCCCGCGGCGCCGCCTTTCACGCCGAACACGGGGCCGAGCGACGGTTCCCGCAGCGCCACAACGCTCTTCTTGCCGATATACCGAAGCGCGTCCGAAAGGCCGACGGTCGTCGTCGTTTTCCCTTCGCCAGCCGGCGTAGGCGTGATCGCCGTCACGAGCACGAGCTTCCCGTTCGGTTTGTCCGCATAATTGTCCAAAATATTGTAATCGATCTTTGCTTTGTATTTTCCGTATGGATCCACGTATTTCTCGTCGATGCCGAGTTTTTCCGCGATCTCCGCGATCGGCCGCATTTCCGTTTCCTGTGCGATTTCGATGTCTGACTTAAAACTCATTGTTTCCTCCTTAATTTTTACTTTTTGCAATATGCCATAATAAATTTAGGGAAATACCGATACCAATTTCAGGTTATTTACCGGTGTTTCCTCGAGTTTTCCGTCTGCTTATCCCTCCGGCCGACCGCCCGGACGCAGGAGCGCGCGCTCCGCTGCCTTCAGCGTATTCATGGCCAAAACCGAGGTCGTGACGCTCCCGACGCCGCCCGGCACGGGCGTGATGGCGCCGCAGGCGGCTTCCGCCTCGTCAAAAGCCACGTCGCCGCAGATGCCTCCGGCCCCGTCGTCATTGATGCCCACGTCGATTACGACCGCACCCGGCCTGACAAAATCTTTCGTTACCATTTTGGCGGAGCCCGCCGCGGCGACCACAATGTCCGCTCTCTGGCAAACTTCCGGCAAATTCACGGTTTTGGAATGGCAAAGAGTGACCGTAGCGTTTTCCTTGAGCAGTAGCATGGCAAGCGGTTTGCCGACAACCATGGAACGCCCGATCAACGCAATTTGTGCGCCTGCAAGCGGGATTTCGTAGTGCTTCAGAAGCTCCACGACTGCCTGGGGCGTGCAGGGCGCGTAACCCGAATCATCGCCCATAAATACTTTTGCGATGTTGGCGGCGCACATGCAGTCCACATCTTTTTCGGGATCGATGAGTTTTTTGACAGGCTCTTCGTCCAGCGATTTCGGAAGCGGCCGAAACAGCAGGATCCCGTGAACGGATGGATCCCCGTTTATTTCGGAAAATTCCCGCTCAAACGCCTCCTGTGTGGCCGATTCTGGTATCTCCGCAACCTTTACCCGGATCCCAAGGCCTTCAAAGCGCTTCAGCGCGCCCCTTTCATACGCCAGATCGTCGGGCCGCCCCCCGACCCGGACGATGGCAAGGCACGGGACAACCCCTTTCGCAATCAGTTCGTTATTCTTGTCTATGAGCCGCTGTTTCATTCCGTTTGCGACTTCCATGCCTTTTAACAGTTCCGCCATTTTTTGCGTTCTATCCTTTCCGAAACAATCTTTTCACAAAAATCATTTATTGCGCCGTTCCCATGCGCCGCGCTCAATACTCATCGGGCATTCCCTCCAGCTCCGCGAGGCTGAAGACAGGCCCGTCCACGCATACGTACTGATGGCCGATATTGCATTTCCCGCAGTTCCCGACGCCGCAGGTCATACGCATTTCCAGCGTCGTCAGAATGCGGTCCTGCGGCATCCCCATCTCCATGAGCTTTTGGGAAACCGCTTTGATCATGATCGGCGGGCCGCACAGAACCGCATAAGTCTTCTCCAAATCAAACGACATCTCCGTAACCAGATTGTGCGGGAACCCGACCCGTTCGGCCCAGTTCGGGACCTCGTTGTCGATCGTGAGCGTGATCTCTACGTCTTTTATTTTGCGCCATTCCGCATAATCGCGGAAAAAGATGAAATCCGTGGGTGTGCGCGCGGCAATCAGCATCTGTATCTTTCCGTATTTTGCGCGGTTTTCCTCCTCGAAGATATAAGTGATGAGCGGACGGAGCGGCGCAAGCCCGAGCCCGCCCGCAATAAACAGGATATCGCTTCCCTCGAGCCCTTTCACCGGAAAGGTGTTTCCGAAAGGCCCGCGAATAAAAATGCTGTCGCCGATTTCGAGCGAGTGGATCGCGTCCGTCACCATCCCGGTCCGCTTGATTGAGATTTCGATCGTGTCGTTTCGGAGAGGATTGGACGCGAAGCCGAACGGCGCCTCGCCCACGCCCGGGGCAGAAAGCTCCACAAACTGGCCGGGCATAAACTCCATCTTCGCGCCGCCGCCGAGCTTCAGCGCGTAGGTTTTGACATCGAGCTCCGAATCGGTCGTTTCCTGGACGATATCCACGATTTCCGCCTTCAGCGGAAGATAGGGGTTCATATTCATTGAAGCTCCTCCCGGATCCCTTCGACCACCGTTTTGATGCTCATGCCGGCGGGGCAGCTCCGGATACATCTGCCGCAGCCGGTACAGGCGGTCATGCCGAAGTTTTCCTTGATATACACGTATTTGTGCGCAACGCGCTGGCGATAGCGTTCGCGTTTCGCCGCCCTCGGATTGTGCCCGGAAGCGTGAAGCGTAAATTTCGGGAACATGCAGCTATCCCAGTTTCTGTACCGATATGCCTTATCGTCCTCCTCCACGTCTTTAAACATGAAGCAGTGACAGGTCGGACAGACATAGGTGCAGATACCGCAGCTCTGACAGGTCTCCGTGATTTCTTCCCAGTCGATTTTGGTAAACAGGTCATCTTCGGCCGCGTCCAAAGAAAGCGTCTCCGCAGGCCGGAATTCCCTCGGGGTATTTTTGAACTGTTCCAGCCCCGGGATATGCGCGCCCAGCGCTTTTTTTCCCTTATCGGAAACGTACAGCACTTCAAATTTGTCGCCGTCCGCCCTCAAAAACAGATCACATTTTTCACTGTAGTCCAGATCGGTCTCGCGCTGGTCGCAGAAGCACCCCGGTTTTTTCTCCGCGCAGGCCAGCCCGATGATCAGCGCGTTCTCATAGCGCGCCGCGAAAAACGGGTCTTTGAACTTGCCCTGCGTGAGGATCGTCTTCAGCATATCGAGCGCTTCCAGGTCGCAAGGGCGCGCGCCGAACAGAACCGTCTGCGTTTCCGGCAGTTCGGCCTCCGCCCCGTTCTCCGAGAACGTGACGATCTTTTCGCACCTCGGGAAAAAAACATCCTTGGGGGATTTGTAGGGAAGCTCGTCACCGAACACGATGTCGGAGACGTCATCCACGGGCAGATATTCCAGCTTCGCGCCGGTCGACCCCGGAGCGAATACCGTTCTGTCGCGCATCAAAGCGGCCAGCATTTTTTCGAGTTCGCCCTTTGTCAGCTTGATCGCGGCTTCACTCATGTCGCTCACCTCCCAAAAAACCGAACTCTTTGTCGTCAAATTTATTTGTCAGCAATGCGGGCGGCTCCTCCGCATCCATTCCCGCGCTGTATCCGTAAGCGTCCTCGATGAATTTCGTGACTTCGCGGATGATATACCGCACATTGACGCCCGACTGGCATGCGGCCTCGCACGCGCCGCAGTCGACGCAGCGCCCGGCGAGATGCATCGCGCGGCCCATGTGAAAGGTTATTTTCGTACCCGTATCGATCTCCGCGGGCTGCCAATCCGGCATATCGCGCTCGATGAAGCAGGTTTTACAATAGCAGCCGTAACAGGCTTGGCGGCAGGAGTAACACAGGATGCATTTGTCAATCTCCTTCTGGAAACGCTCCAGGTTTTCTTCCAGCGTCGTTTCCCCGGCCTTCGGTTCGATTGCCGGCAGGTTCGCCGCCCGTTCGTCCCGGATGTATTCGTCGTAAACCGGCGGTTTATGCACGCGGCATTCGCTGCAGCCCGGCCGGGCGTTTCCGTTTTCATCCACCATGCCGATACAGTCCACGCCGATAATCGTTACCTTGTCGCGTTCAATCTGAAATTCCGTGATGTACTGCACGATAGCGCGGACGTCGCAGGGTTTTGCCAGGATCCCGACTTTTTTATTCAGCCCGTGTACATAGGGCGCAAGGTTCTGATAGCAGCGGTCGCCCCATTCAATCAGCTCCGCGTCCTCCGGTTTCTTTACGAAGAACGGGACTTGCATTTCGTTCAGGCCTCCGCCCCGGTACGCCAAAATCACGTCGACGGCGCCTTCTTTGAGAAGCCTTTTTGCGGCCTCCCTTATCTGTTTTGTCATCTCTTCATAAATCATTCGGCGCTCGCCTCCTTGCAGTCTTCCGCGAACCCCGGCACAATCCTGTTCGGGCCGATCTTTTTGACATTGGCCGTGACCTCTTTGATCACTTCCGCGAACCTTCCGCCTTCCGACGCCGAAACCCAGGTGAACTGGACGCGATCCGGATTCAGGCCGCAGGTTTCAAGCAGTTTTTTCAATACGACAAAACGCCTGCGCGCAAACAGATTGCCCGCCAAATAGTGGCAGTCGCCAGGATGGCAGCCCGACACCATGACGCCGTCCGCGCCTTCCGTCAGCGCCTTTATAATATAGAGCGGATTGATGCGCCCCGAGCACGGCACGCGGATGATGCGGATATTCGGCGGGTATTGCAACCTGCTCGTTCCGGCAAGATCCGCCCCAGAGTACGAGCACCAGGTGCACAAAAAGGCGACGATGACCGGGTCCCAGTCTTTGTTCGGCGTTTTCTTCTCGTTTTCTTTCATGGAAGACGCCCCTTTCATATTGCGCTCCGGCGCAGCAGGTACTCGATCTCGGAGAGCACCTGTTTATCCAAGAATCCGTTCACGTCGATCGCGCCGCATCGGCAGGTAGCCGAGCACGTTCCGCAGCCTTTGCACAGGACGTCGTTCACCACCGCGCGTTTGACCGTGCCGCCGCGAACGGGTACGTCCTGTATCTCGACCGCGTTATAGGCGCAGACTTCCACGCACGCGCCGCACGCGACGCAGAGGTTCGGATCGACAAACGCGATCATGCCTTCGGTTTCAAGCTGCTCTTTGGCTATGACCGTCATCGCGCGGCCGGCCGCGGCGCGGCCCTGTATAATGCTTTCCTTTATGGACTTCGGCGAATGCGCCAGCCCGCACAGATACACGCCTTCCGTCGCAAAATCGACCGGACGGAGTTTCACGTGCGCCTCGAGGAAGAAATTTTCCTGATTCAGCGGCACTTTGAACATCTGCGCGATTTGCTTGTTGTTTTCCGCGTCGGCCACGATGGCGGAGCTGAGCGCGAGCAGATCCGCCTCCAGCTCGATTTCTTTCCCGAGGCGCGGCTCGAAAACCGTCACCTTCAGGCTACCTTTGGCCTTCGTCACAACCGGCTTCCGCTCCACGTCGTAAAGCACAAACCGCACGCCCTTCCTGCGGGCTTCGACATAATTCAGCTCGTTCAGCCCGTATGTCCGAATCTCGCGGTACAGGATCGTCACCTCAATTTCGGGATCCAGGTCTTTCAGCAGGATCGCGTTTTTCACCGCCTGGTTGCAGCAGACGCGGCTGCAGTACGGGCGGTCGCCCTCACGGGACCCGACGCACTGGATCATCACGACCTTTTTCGCTTTCAGGTCCGCGAATCCGTTTTCCGCAAATTTCTCAAACTCCAGCATCGTCATAACGCGCTTATCTTTTCCGTACAGATACTCGTCCGGCTTCCGCTCGTTTGCCCCGGTCGCGACGATGACAACGCCATGTTCGACCTCGTGCGTCAGATCGCCGCTTTTGAGCGCCGTCTTGAAATTGCCCACAAAGCCTTCCGTAGACTCCGCGGTGGTGTTCAGGAAAACGGTGATCAGCGGATGGTTGCTGACTTTTTCGATCAGTTCCCGCACGTAAGGGGATACGGGCCTGCCGAGATTGCTTGTGGCGACCCGGGCCGCGTTCCCACCGAGCGCATCCGTACGCTCGATCAGATAAGCGGGATAGCCCGTCTCCGCAACGCTCAGCGCCGCTGCCAGGCCGGCCGCGCCGCCGCCTATGACGAGTGCGGATTTAGTCACGTCAATCTTCTTGCGCGTGAGCTGCTTTGCATACGTCACCTTGCCGACCGCCATGCGCACCAGATCTTTCGCCTTATGGGTCGCAATCTCGTTGTTGTCCATATGGACCCAGGAACATTGATCGCGTATATTGGCCATCGTGAAAAGATAGGGATTGAGCCCGGCCCTTCTCATCATCCCATGAAACAGCGGTTCATGGGTGCGCGGCGTACACGACGCGACGACGACACGGTTCAGGTTATATTCCTGTATCTTCTCCGCGATCGCCGCCTGCGAATCGATCGAACAGGTATAGAGGTTGGTTTCGACATGCTCGACAAACGGCAGTGCCTTCGCGTATTCGGCAACGTCGTCCACGCCCACATACCCGGCGATGTTTACGCCGCAGTGGCAGATGAACACGCCTATCCGGATCGGTTCTTTTGAAACGTCGCGCATCGGAGGCAGCGGTTCGTCCTTGAAAAACGCGCTGTAATCCTCATATAAATCGATCTCGCGCAGCCCGGCGTCCTTTGCCGCGGCGGCGGCGGCCGCGCTCGCCTCAATGACCGTTTCGGGGATATCTTTCGGGCCCGCGGCCACGCCGCACGCGTAGAACCCTTCCTTGTTCGTAACAGGCGAATTGAACTCGTTCGACCATACAAAGCCGTATTTATCGGTCTTGACGCCGATCCTGGACAGAAGTTTCACATTTTCCGCGTTCGGCTTCATCCCGACGGAAAGCACCACCATATCGTACTCGGCCGACATTCCCCTGCCGTTCTCCGCGACATACCGCAGCGCGAGGCGCCCGTTCTCCGGATTTTCCTCAATGCCCCCGATGCGGCTGCGGATGAACCCGATATGGTATTTTTCCTTGGCCGAATCGATATACTTATCAAAATCCTTACCGAACGCGCGCATATCCATATAATAGATGTCGATATCCTTGACTGTGGTAAGGTGTTCCTTCGTGATCATTGCCTCTTTGATCGCATACATGCAGCATACGGACGAGCAATAATCGTTGCCGCAGGAAGCGTCGCGGGAACCGACGCACTGAATAAACGCGATCCGCTCGGGCGGACGGCCGTCGGAGGGCCGCTGGACATGGCCTGTGTAAGGCCCGCCCGCGGACAGGATGCGTTCATATTCCAGGCTTGTCACGACGTCTTGGTACCGCTCGTACCCGAAACCTGTTGGTATTTCTGCCGTCGCGTCATAGCCCGACGAAAAGACCACCGACGCGACAGGGATCTCGACGATCGTTTCGTGCTGCTCGTGGTACAGGGCGTTTGCCTTGCAGGCCTGTACGCAAAGCTGGCATTCGCAGCAAATCGAGCAGTCGACGCACCGCTTCGCCTCATACACCGCCTCTTCTTTCGTATAGCCGGCCTCCACCTCGTCAAAGGTTGTCCTGCGGCGTTTCATAGCGATCAAAGGCATCCGCGCGCGCGCGTTTGCGCTGAAACTGCGCGTATCGACTTCCTCGATGTTTGTCTGCGGCAGGACGAACGGGTCCAGCGGAAGTTCCGAGCCTTCCAGATAATTGATAATCGCGTTCGCGGCCCGGTTGCCGTCCGCAATGGCCTCGATCACGGTCGTCGGGGCGCGGCTGCCGTCGCCGCCCGCAAAAATACCGTCCATATTCGTCTTCGCGGTGGCGCGGTCGCAAACCATGGCGCCCTTTTCGTTAAAAATATCAAGGCCCGCTTCGAGCAGTTTCTCCCGCTCCGCGCGCTGCCCGACCGCGTAGATAATGCAGTCCGCGTCGAGGGTAAATTCCGATCCCTCTATCGGCACAGGCCTTCTGCGGCCGCTCGCGTCCTTCGCCCCGAGCTTGTTTTTCACACATTTCAGACCGGCCGGCCGGCCGTCTTTTACGATCACTTCCGCCGGTGCGGTCAGATACATAAACTGTACGCCCTCGTCCGTGGCGTGTTCTATTTCCAGTTCGGCCGCGGGCATCTCGCTCTGGCTGCGGCGGTAGACAACCGTCACGTCGCACCCGAGCCGGAGCGCCGAGCGCGCCGCGTCCATCGCGACGTCCCCGCCGCCGATCACAAGCACTTTTTGGCCGGGCTTCGTTCTGCCGCCCAAATTGACGTCCCGGAGGAACTCGACCGAAGAGATCACGCCTTCCGCGTCCTCGCCGGGAATGCCGAGGCGCTGGTCCTTGTGCGCGCCGATCGCCACATACACGGCACCGTATCCTTCCTCCCTGAGCTGCGCCAGCGTGAAATCCTTCCCGAGCGCCTTCCCGAGTTTGATCTCGACGCCCATATCCTCGATCAATTGGATCTCTTCGGCCAAAATATCTTTATCCAGCCGGTAGTCCGGGATGCCCACTTTCAGCATGCCGCCGGGAACGGGCAGCGCCTCAAATACCGTAACGCCATAGCCGGCCTGCGCCAGTTTGTACGCGCAGTTCAGGCCCGACGGGCCCGCGCCGATCACGGCGGCTTTCTTTTCCTTCGGCTTCGCCTTGATCTCAAGCGGGCTCAGGCCGCCCTGCGCTTTTACCTGGTCGGACACAAACCTTTTCAGCGACGCGATAGAGACAGGCTCTTCCACAAACCGGCGCGAACAGTTCGACTCGCACGGATGGACGCATACGCGCCCGAGCACGCCCGCAAACGGCGTCGTGCGCCGTATCACGCCAAGCGCTTCCTCATACTTTTCGGCGCCCACAAGCGTGACATACGCGTGCGCGTCCATATACGCGGGGCAATCGAATTTGCACGGCGACGTGCCCTTCTTGTCGATCACGGCTTTGTTCGGCACGGCTTGCGCAAACGGCTTATAGATAGCCTTGCGGTCGCCCATCCCCATATCGAATTCGGATTTTACCGTCACGGGGCAGGACTCGAAACAGTCATTGCACCCGGTGCACGCCGCTTCGTCCACAAAGCGCGGTTTGCGGCGAATAACCGCGGTCAGATCGGGCGCCTCGCCCTTGATCTCGACGACCTCGCTGTAAGAGAGCGTCTTCACCAGCGGATGATTGAAACACTCCGTCACTTTCGGCGCCAGGATGCACGCCGAGCAATCGTTCGTGGGAAAAGTCTTGTCCAGTTGCGCCATCCGGCCGCCGATGGACGGGGACGATTCCACCAAAAATACCGGGACACCCATCTCGGCCAGATTGTGGGAGGCCTGGATTCCGGCGATCCCGCCGCCGACTACCATAACCGGTTTTTTCACGCCAGTTCCTCCTTGATTTTCTCAAGCCTTTGCCGTTTCAGCTCTTCGTCGTATTCCCGTACTTTTGCAAGCAGGGCCTCGTCACGAAAGCCCCGTTCGATGGAAATTTCCCGAAGCGCGCGCACGATGTCGGCAAAGCGCACGTCCTGCGGACAGTGTGCGACGCACGCATGGCATTGGTTGCATTTCCAGATTTCATCCGACTTCAGCACATCGTCCTCCATATCCAACAGGACCATGCGCATGATTTTGCGCGGATTGTAATCGTCGTCGATTTCATTGACCGGGCAGCACGCCGTACAGGAGCCGCAGAGAAAGCAGTTCAGTACGTTTGCGCCGCCGGGGGTGTTCCTTACGTCATTTTTAAAATCATTCATTTTCCGCACCTTCCTATACTACCGGCCTCGGCAAAAACCCCGCTTGCCGGATTACCGTAGACACGATTTCTTCCCAGCCGACGGCCATGATATGTATGCCTTTTATGCCTTTGACAGTCCGCAGCTTTTTCACAAGCTCCACGGCTATCTCAACGCCCTCCGCCTGCTTGTCCTCCGCCTCCTCGAATCTCTTCACATAGGAGTCGGGCACGCTCATCCCCGCCACCTGCTGGGTCATCTGGATCGACTTCAGGGATTTGTTCACAAAGATACCGGCCATTATATAAGCCCGTTCGTGCAAGCCGCGCTCGCGTACCTTTTCCATAAAGCGTTCAAACCGTTCGAGGTCGTACACGCATTGCGTCTGAATAAATTTCGCGCCGGCGTTGATCTTTTTTTCAAGCCGGATCAACTGGAGCGGCTCCGGGTCCGCAAAAGGATTGGTTGTAGAGCCCAGGAAGAAATGCGGCGGGGCCTTGCATTTGCTGCCGCCGATGAACACGCCGTTTTCCTGCAGGTTCGTGACGGCCTGCAGGAACTGGATGGAATCCACGTCGTAAACATTTTTGGAGCCCGGATGGTTCCCGAACGACTGATGGTCGCCGGACAGCACAAGCAGATTTTTCAGCCCCATCGCCCACGCGCCTAAAAGATCGCTTTGCAGCGCAATGCGGTTTCTGTCCCGCATGACCATTTGCATGACGCACTCGACGCCCTCCGACTGCGCCAGACAGGACGCGCCGATAGACGACATGCGCACGATTGAGGTTTGGTTGTCCGTCACATTGACGGCATCCACGTTCCCTTTCAGCTCCCGGGCCTTCTCACGGACGGTCTCTCCGTCCGCGCTCATCGGCGGCCCGATTTCCGCCGTGATCGCGAATTCCCCGGCTTCGAGCATCTTTTGCAGATTGCTTTTTTCGGTTTCCATGCGGCCCCTCCTATTTCCCGGCATCGTCCAGATTGACGTCATCTTTACGGAGGTGGCGGGGGCCGCCGTCGCGGCTCGTGCTCCAGTCACGTATTTCATGGATCTCCAGAAGCGTGTCGAGCCGGCCCATGGCGGTCAGTTTGTCGTAAATCAATTGCCAGGCGCAGTCGATCTCGCTGTCGATCTCGCATTTGGCATTTTGCGACCCGCCGCAAGGCCCGTTGAAAATGCTTTTGGAGCAGCGGGCAATCGGGCAGATGCCGCCGGTCCTTTCGAGCAGGCAGTTTCCGCATCCCGCGCACAGCTCCGTCCAATAACCCAGTTCTTTCGCCGCGCCGTAAAACGTCGTGTTGAGGCCGGGCAGCACCACCTTGTCCGCATATTTTCCGGCCAGGAACTGGACGCCCACGCCGCAGGCCATCGAAAGGACCACATCCCCGTCCAGCAGCTCCGCCTCCAGATCATCTATAAATTCATCGTCGCACTGCCGTTTCAGATCGACGACCGAAACGGAAATGTCTTGCCCTTTTTCCTTTGCGTTTGCCTCCAGCAGGCCCTGCACGGCCAGCGCCTCTTTCTCGCCGCCGGACATGCATACCGTCACGCAGGTCCCGCAGGAAGCAATCACGATCTTCTTGAAACCTTCGAGCGACCGGATGAGCTCATCGATCGGTTTTTGTTCGGCTACTATCAATTTGATTCCTCCAGTATATGCGTCAGTTGTTCTTTCATCACGTCTTTCATCGCGAGGGAAGTATGGATCACATGGGCGTGTTTGCCGCCGAGGCCCGCCTTGTTCAGGAGATTCGCGACGCGCCCCGTCTGCTTGCACGCGCGCTTGTCTCCGTCCATATGGCGGCATGCATCTTCCACGCAGCACGCGACGATGACGGTCTCATAATCTTTAAAATCACCTGTCAGCAATTCGGCCCCCACGCTTCCTCCGCAGGAAATCCGCACGCTATCGATCAGGCGCCCGCGGTCGCCAAGCGACGGCAGTATTTCGTCAAACGCTTCGGCCGCGCCGTTTTCGCAGAGATAAATCTTACATTTTCCCCCGCCCGCGGGCGCGGGTCCGCCACCCGTCCGGCTGATTGCCTGGGCGGGGCAGATCGCTTCGCAGATGGCGCAGGCCTGGCAAAGCGGCTCGATCACCTTCATCGCGGAGGCTTTGCCGTCCGGTTCGAGCGCTCCGTGCGGGCAGGCCCGGTAACAGGAATAGCAAAACGCACATTTATTCGGATCGACTTCCGGTATCTCCATGCCCCGGATGATTTCCCTTACATAGCCGTCCGCCCCGATCGAGGCCATATCCTCCATCAGGGGCTGCAGGGCCTCTTTCACCCTTTGTTTCTCGTCTCCAGCGGTCAGGGCGGGATTCAGATAATAAATCCCGCGGCGCAGCGTAAACGCGCTGTACAGGAAAAACCTGTCGTCGTTTATCCCGTCTTTCGTACTCCCGCGCACGCGCAATTTTTTCGCGATGCGCTTGAGTTGGCCCGATTCCTCAAAACCGGCGGTGACGAGAAACGGCGATCGAAGGCTGATTTCAAATACGCCGTCATTCGCCTCAACGCAAAAGATATCTTCCCCGGCATCGTAGCGAACCGACGCCTTCTCGTATTTCACGAACTGTACGCCGGCGTTTCTCGCCTCTCTGTCGCAAAGTTCGCCGTCTCCGTAGCCGCTTTTCACGGTTTTGGACAGGAATACAACGTCTTTTTTGTCCTTCGCGAGGCGGGCTGCAAGCCGGACGGCCTTTGCCGCCAGGTATTCGGGAGTTTCTTCGGCGAAATCGAGCAGAATCAGGATCTTGTCGCGCCTTTTCGGATCGAAAAGGCGTTCTGTCTCCGCCTCGTCCGCCAGGCAGACGGATGTCCCTCCGTCCGCCTCTACGGCGGCATAACGCGGCGGCTCCGTTACGATCACGGAGGTGAAGCGGGCCGTCCCGTCCTGCGTCACAACGGTGTAACCGCCGGGTTCGCCGGAGAATTTCAGGATTTCGGAAACATCCGTCAAAACCTCCGCGCCGACGCCGCTTTCCGCAAGAACCCTTGCGGCCTCTGCGTTTATTTTGTTATTGCCCAGAATCAGCGCGTTCATCATTCACCGCTCCCGTTTTCCGTTTTTTCAATCGGCGCTTCTTTTTGAAAAAGGATGCGCTGCGCCACCGCCACGGACTCGCCGTATACCTCTTCGATGCGCGCCGGGCCGCCCGCGCAGCCTGCTATATATACGCCTGTCCGTTCCGCGTCGCCGCTGTCCGTAACATAGCGCAAGAATCCGTCTTCGGTTTGGCCGAGCCCGCACAGCTCCGCGGTCCTGGCAGCGCCGTCCGAAGGCCGTATTCCGTCGCTCAGCACGATTCCGTCAAAATCAAGTCTTTCGCGGCGCCCCGTATCGGGGTTGTCAAACCATACGGACGCGGGATCCCCCGCCTGGATCTTGACCGGCCGGCACTTGATGAACCGTATACCGAGCTCTTTGAGTTCGTCGAAATAATTCCCGCCGCGCACCTGCTGCATTTCCATATAAAAAAATGTGATTTCACAGTCCGGATAATAATTTTTTATAACCTTGGCGGCTCTTGTCGAATACCCGCAGCATACGCGCGAACAATACATGGCCCTTTCCTTCGCGTCCCTCGAACCGTAGCATTGGATGAACGCGATCCGCTCGGGCGCCCGGTCAAACAGACGCGTCTTGCTGCGATTCAGGAATATTCTTTCGATGTCGCTTCCCGTGATTACGGACCGGTCGTCCGGGCCCGCCCCGTCCAGTTCGACGAAGGCGTTGACATGCTCTCTTTTCATCTGCTCAAAACCCGTCGCGACCACCACGTCGGAGATGCCGTCCATGGGGCTCACCGCGCCGCCGGTGTTCAGCGTCGCCGTGAAACAGCCCTTTCCCCCCATCAGGTCAACAAGCCGTGTATTCGGCAATATCTCAATAAGCGGGTTATTTTCCACGGAATCCCACAGGCCCCTTGTAAGGCACACCCCGCAGTTCGCGCATTTGTCCGTGGACTTGCACCCGTAACCGCGCACTTTGCCGCCAAAAGAGCCGGAGGCTTCCGCGATCACCACCGAAACATTTTGAGAGGCCAATTCTTTTGCCGTAACGGCGCCGGCCAGGCCGCCGCCGATGATTAAGACTTTTGACATAATGACGAACTCCTCTGTGGAATCTACCGTATAAAAAAATTATACAGCTTTTTGTTTTTCAGCATCGGTAAATTCCCTGTTTATTCCTGCTATCGTTTGTATGAATAGCGCAGTAATTTTCATCCGTTATGACGAAGGGGCGCGTTCCCTCGCGCTGCCGCGTTTGCCAAGGGAAACCAAAACCCTCTGAGTTTATGCTCCGAGCAGCGACGCCGGTACGACCGCAATGCCGTCGTCCCGCCTATAGGCTACCGGTCCGGTATTAACAATCAGGGCATCCGTCAGGCCTTCCTTCAGCGTGCCCCGGAGCCACTTCAAATGCTTTGTATCACCGCTTTCGATCTCTATGGACATCTTCACTTCTATCGCAATAACCTTGCGGCCCTTTTGAAGAATAAAGTCGACTTCATGATCGCCATTCCGTGTCCGGATAAAGGATAGTTCCGCGTCATTGACCATCGCGTAGGTTTTCAGGCTGAGATGAATCAAGGATTCAAACAACCGTCCGGTGATCCCTCCGGCCTTTTCATCAAAAACGGTTCGTGCCGGTTGTCGGTTCGTGCCGCTTTTCGTCAAGCTGTCAATATCAAAATTGAGCAGATAAGCCGCCAACGCCGGATCGGCCAGATAATGTTTGGGGGCTCGTTTCAGTCTTGAAAAATAATCTTCTCCGTGAAGCCAAACCGGGAGTTCGTCTATGAGCCATAGCCTTTCCAGCGCTTCTCTGTATGCGATTGTCGTCTTTGCCGCAGGCTTTTCCCCTTCGCCGGGCGTAGCCGTATCGAGAATTTCCCCGTAATTTGTATCGCTTGAAATCGCGGCGGCATAAGCTGTCAACCATCTGAGCAATGTCCTTGGCTGTCTGATTTGGATTCCTTGCTGCAAAAATTCATGAGACAGAAGATAATCCAAATAAGTACCCAACATTTGTTTCCGCCGCTTCGATGAATAATTTCGAATCGCCGGCAAACCGGACGCCAAGACCTCTTCCATATAGTCCCCAAAGGAGATCGATGTGGTTCCCCGAATGTTTGTGGAGAAAGGTCTTTGCTGCTCAAAGAGCGATGCGAGTGATACGGTCTTTTTTTCTATCGCGCGCTCTTCCAGTGAAAGCGGATACATCTTGAGCCGAAATATGCGGCCTGCGCCCGAATGGAGATCGAGATTCGCGTTTTTTGCGGAGCCTGTAAGCAAAAACGAACCCGGTGTGCCGACTTTATCCACTTGCCGCCGCACGAAATCCCATACGGACGGCACTCTTTGCCATTCATCAACCAGAACAGGCGGCGTTTCTCTGGAAAGTACCCCCATATCATTTTCGATCAACGCCCGATCGCGCGCCTGATCCAATTCAAATACCGTCCGCGAGAGCCGTCCGGCGCTTACAGATTTCCCCACGCCTTTCAACCCTTCAACAGCTATCGCGGGGAACTCTTCCATCAAAATTGACAGCGTATTTTCAATCAATCTTTCATATTCAATATTCATATTGAAATTCTAATGATTATTTAACGAAAAGTCAAGTATCGCCGAAACTCTATTACACAAATCGCCGGAATTTTATTACACAAATCGCCGGAAACCACAAGGGACGGATGAATGTCATTTCAAAAGCAAAACAGGAGGCAATAAGTCTGTCAGCGTGAGAAATCGTTGCAATTCGGATGGCATAAACATATAGGCTGCGGCTACAGCCGCGGCCATCGGAACGAAAGGCGTCAGCCTTGTGGGAGACTGACACCACCTTCGGGACTTGACTCGACCCTGCTTAGCGGAGAGGTTTCCAGGCCATTGCCGTTCACATGGGACGGCGTTTGACAGTGAACAGGTTGATTTGTGGCACAAAATTGGAGTAAAGAACGAATTTTCCTCAATAAAACCGAAAAAACAGGGGAAATAGGCGATAATCAAGCAGAAAATCGTTCTTTACTCAGATTTTTCGCCAGAATATCACAGTTTTGATGTCAAGAAAAAAATTATCCGTTCACGTATTATGCTGAAATTTTTCAACGCGCTGTCTATCTCCTGAGTTAACCGCTTTTTGAGTATTTGGAGAGTGTGGCCTCTCGTAATCGTTGGCAATCAGCCATTTCATGATTTGCTGGGCGAGGGGATGTATGCACTAATTCGGTCAAGTCGGGTCCTAAACGCGCAGCAACGCCTATGCCGCGCGCTCGGTAGACAAATACCTGATTTATTGCCCCCTACCGCTCTTCGCGGAAATAGGGAACGGAGAGATCCGCCGGCGGCAGATCCTCTTTTCTGTTTTTGTGCGTCGAAAGAATGACGATCACGATGGTCGCCACATAAGGGAACATATCGACGAGATACTGGGAGATTTGGAAACCCATGCTCTGAAGACGAAGGCCGAGAATAGACAAGGCGCCGAAGAGGAATGAGCCGAAGAAAGCTTTGGTCGGATTCCACGACGCGAAAATGACAAGCGCGACAGCGATCCAGCCGCGCCCTGTCACGACGTCCGCCTGCCACATCGGGACAAAGACGAGCGCGAGATAGGCGCCGCCGAGGCCGCAAAGGCCGCCGCCGAAGACGATATGCGCGTATTTTTGAAAATCTACGTTCACGCCGGAAGCGTCCGCCGCCGCCGTATTTTCACCGACCGCGCGCATATTGAGCCCAAACCGTGTCTTATAAAGATAGATGGAGACGAGAACCACAAGCACGTAGCCGAGATAGACAAAGACGTCCTGCCGGAAAAAGACAGGGCCGAGGAACGGGATATCCCCAAGCCCCGGGATCGGCCGCGCCGCGAAATACGCCTGCACCGCCTGCGGTACGGATTGGCCGATAAGCGGATCGCCGACAAAGCTGGAAAAGCCGGTGCCGAAGATGGTCAGCGTCAGTCCGGTGACAACCTGGTTGCCGCGCAGCGTGACCGTAATGACAGCAAAAATAAGCGCGCCGCCCGCACCCGCGGCAAACGCGCCAAGCAGCGCGGCGCCCGGGTTCCCTGTGTAAAACGCGGTGATGAAACCGATCACGGCGCCCATCAGCATCATACCCTCGACGCCGAGGTTGAGACTGCCGGATTTCTCTGTGATGAGTTCTCCGAGCGTCGCGAAAAGTAGCGGCATCGCGGCGACAATAGAGGCGGCCAGGAAAGCTTCCATTATTCGGCTGCACCCCCCCTCAGCGGCAGACCGTCCGCCTCCGCGCGCGCGCGCGCGAGCCCGATCCACTGGACGCGATAGCGCAGGAAGAAGTCACTGCCGAGTACGAAGAAGAGGATAATGCCCTCTACGATCCCCGCAACGGACGAAGGGACATTCAGCGCGAGCTGGATATAATCCGCGCCCTGCAGCAGCATGGCGAAGGCCAGGCAAACGAAGAGCGTCGTGATCGCGTTGAGCCGCGCCAGCCAGGTCGTGATAATAGCCGTGAAACCATAACCGGAGGAAAGGCCCCAGGTAAGCGTATGTTCGATCGCGCTCGCCTGGACCATGCCGACAAGGCCGAGCAGGCCGCCGGAGATCGACATCGCGACGAGGATAATCGCGGAGACGTTCATGCCCGCGTAGCGCGCCGTATCCAGGGACTCTCCGACGACCGTGATCTCATAGCCTTTTTTCGTATAGTTCATGAATAAAAATACTGCGGCCACGAGGATGATCATGATGATCCAGCCTGCGTGCAGCCCGAAAACATTCGGCAGGACCGCGTTGCCCGAGAACGCCGGAATCTTCGGAAAGCCTTTTGCGGCAGGATCTTTCCAGGGGCCATACTGCAGATAGGTGACAAATTTTATCGCGATATAATTCATCATCAGCGTGAAGATGGTCTCGTTTGTACCCATCCTCGCCTTAAAAAGGGCCGGAATCAAAGCCCAGACGCCGCCGCCGACAATCGCGGCGACCGCCATCAGCGGAAGAAGGATCGGGCTCGGCAGATCCCCGTTGTTCAGCGCCACCCAGGAGGCCGCAAACGCGCCCATCATAATCTGCCCTTCGCCGCCGATATTCCAGAATTTCATTTTGAACGCAACAAGGATCCCGAGCGAAGCGATCGTCAGCGGAATCGCCTTGATCAGAGTCTGCTGGATGCGCATCGCGCTGCCGAGCGAACCGGTCACGATCGTGCCGAAAACTTTGATCGGGTTGAGCCCGAAGAAAAGCAGCACGACGCCGGACAAAACAAGGGCAAGCACGATGGATAGGATCAGGATGAGCGCCGCTTTGTTTTTCGGCACATCGTCGCGTTTCGCGATTTTGAAAGGAAGGATCACGCGGCGCCTCCCGCCATAAGGAAACCAACTTCTTCCTTTGAAGCCTGTGCAGCGTCCAAAATGCCGGTGACTTTACCGCCGGAGAGCACGAGGATGCGGTCGCAGAGTTCGATCAGCACATCAAGGTCCTCGCCGATAAAGATGATCCCGACGCCTCTCCCCTTTTGCTCACCCAGCAGATCGTAGATGCGGTAGGAAGCGCCGATATCGAGCCCGCGCACCGGATACGCTGTAATGAGCACTTTGGGGTTGGAATCAATCTCGCGTCCAAGCAGCACTTTTTGGATATTGCCTCCGGAAAGACGCGACACCGGCGTGCGGATGCTCGGTGTCTGGATCTCCAGGCGGTCCACGATCTGCTTGGCCTTTTCCACGCTCGGCCCGCGCCGCAGGATGAAACCCCGTTGGTTTTGATATTCCTTCAGAATGATATTTTGTACGATATCCATGGAGCCGACGAGCCCCATGCCGAGCCGGTCTTCCGGGATGAAGCCCATGCGGATGCCGAGCCGGATGATGTCCCTCGGCGTCTTGCCGAGTATATTTTCGTTTTCAAAAAAAATGCGCCCCTTTTCCGCCTCCTGCAGTCCCGCGATCGTCTCGCAGAGCTCTTTCTGCCCGCTTCCCGCCACGCCGGCCACGCCGAGGATTTCATGCCCGTGCAACGTGAAACTCACGCCGTCGAGCGCCGTCTTTTTCTCGTGATTGATCACGGTCACGCCGTCTACGCGCAGCAGTTCCTTCCTGTCTTCATAGCGTACGCGCTTGATCGAAAGATCAACTTTGCGCCCCACCATCATCTCGATCAGCGCAGGTATCTCAACCCTGTTCGTCTCGACTGTCGCAATCGCCTCGCCGCGGCGCAGCACGGTGATGCGGTCGCTGATCGCCATTACCTCGCCGAGTTTATGTGTGATGATAATGACCGCGCACCCCCGCGCTTTCATATTGCGGATGATCGCGAAAAGCTTTTCGATCTCCTGCGGCGTCAGCACCGCCGTCGGCTCATCCAGGATGAGGATCCTGGCGCCGCGATAGAGCACCTTCAGGATTTCAAGCGTCTGCTTTTCGCCGACCGACATCTCGTAGACTTTTTTGGCGGGCTTGACGTCGAGCCCGTACTGGTCGGAAAGACGCAGAATTTTTTCATTCAGTTCTTTTTCCCGCAAAAAAAATCCGGAACCGCCCCCCAGAATGATATTGTCCCGCGCGGTCAGGACATCCACCAGTTTGAAATGCTGATGAATCATCCCGATGCCTTTCGCGATCGCGTCTTTCGGGGATGTCAGATGCGCCGCTTTTCCGTTGATAAAAATAGAACCGCTGTCGGGGCGGTAGATCCCCGACAGCATGTTCATAAGCGTACTTTTCCCCGCGCCGTTTTCGCCGAGCAGCGCGTGGATCTCCCCTGAATAAACGGTCAGGCCGATCCGGTCGTTGGCCTTGGCGGAACCGAAGGATTTTGTAATCCCCCGCATTTCAATGGCCGGTATCCGAACCTCCTCGGGTCCGCCGCTGCTCCGCTCTTCCACGCGTATCGCTTTCCGTTTCCTCGTCGGGCCGAAGCCTATTGGGCCGCCGTCACGCCTTTCACGAGATAGTTTGTTGTCCAGATAGCGGCGCGGTCCAGCGTCTGGCCGTCCTTGACGACTTCATTGCCCTGGTTGTCATAGATCGGGCCTTTGAAAATCGGGAAATTCCCGGCTTTGATCTGCGCTTCGACCTGCTCCACCTTGGCCTTCGCCTCCGGCGTCACATTTTTGGTCAGCGGCGCAAGAGCAACCATACCGTCCGCCATGTTGCCGTAATAGGATTCGGGTTTCCATGTGCCGTTGATCATCGCCGTGACCGCCGGGATCAGATAGGTCTCCTGATGCCAGATCGGAGCCGTCAGATAGGAGTCCTGCAGGCCGTCAAGCTGGCTGTTGTCCAGATCATAACCGATACCCAGCTTGCCGGCAGCCGCAGCCGCGAGCATCGGCCCCGGCGTATCGGAGTGCTGCGCGATCACATCGCAGCCCTGCGAGAGCAGCGCTTCCGCCGCAGCTTTTTCCTGCGCGGGATCATACCAGCTGTTGATGTAGACGACAGACACCGTGGCATTCGGGTTCACCGACTGTGCGCCGAGCGCAAGCGCGTTGATTCCGATCTGCACTTCCGTATTCGGATATGCCGCGACATAACCGATCTTGTTTGACTTGGTCTGCATCCCCGCGATGATACCCGACAGGTAGCGGGGTTCCTCCATCGCGCCGAAATAATTGCCGAAATTCGTGTCGTTGATATTGCTGCCCGAGAAATGCAGGAATTTTATATTGTTATAATTGCCGGACTGGGCCATCTGAAAAAGGCCGTCACCGAAGCCGAAGCTTGTGCCTATGACGACAGTCGCCCCCTGATCGATCAGCTGCTTCGCCGCGTCCTGCGCAGCCTGCGAATTCGTATCGTCGATGTTTTCCAGCCAGATGCATTTGACCTTGTCGCCCAAAGCCTTCTGCAGCGCCATCGTCGCCTGATGCTGCGACTGGGTATAGCCGCCGTCGTTGATGGTGCCTATATAGATGAATCCTACGACGAGCGGTTGTGTCGTGGACGGGCCGCCGCCGCCGCCCGCGGGTGCGCTGTTTCCGGGGGACCCTCCAGGGCCGGGCGCCGGTGCCGACGGCGCCGAGCCTTTGTTTCCGCCGCAGGCGGCCAGGGCAATCACAAGAATCACCGCCACCGCTACAATCCATATTTTTTTCATTTCATACCTCTCCTTCTAAACATAAAAACGCCGCTGAATATTTATATATTATAAAAAAATCTCAAAGACATTACAAGCGCGTTTTTCGCTTATTTTGGGTTTTTTTGATATTTTTTTGCGATGGGACACAATATATGGAAATTTATTAATGCCCGTTTATATCCGGAAAAAGATTTCGCCGTTTTCGATCTTTGACACAACGGCGAGGGATTCCACGCGGACCCCCTTCTCCCGCAGTCTCTCACCGCCGCCCTGAAAGGATTTCTCGATCACGGTCCCGACGCCGAGGATAAACGCGCCCGCCTGGTCTGCGATATGGCAGAGCCCCAGCGCCGCCTGTCCGTGCGCGAGAAAATCATCGATGATAAGGCAGCGGTCGCCGGCCGAAAGAAATTTTTTCGCAATACGGATCGAACTCATCGTGCGCTTTGTGAAAGACATTACTTCGGAAAAATAATATTGTTCGTCCATGGTGTTGGGTTTTTCTTTCTTTGCGAAAACGACCGGAGGATAACCGAACGCGCGCGCCGCAAAAGCCGCGACGGCGATACCGGACGCTTCGACGGTCAGGATCTTATCCACCTGGCCGGACACATCCGCGAAACGCCGGCGGAATTCGTCCCCGATCTCCTCGAAGAGCCGCACGTCAATCTGATGATTTAAAAAAGAATCAACTTTGAGGATTTCCGTGCCGACTGCCACACCGTCCTTTATAATCCGATCCTTAAGAATTTCCATTCCGTTCCTCCGAAATCAAAGCGCCTGAAGAATCGCCGTCTTAAACAGGAGATAGTAAAAGACAAGCGGCGCCGTGAACAGCACGCTGTCCACGCGGTCCAGAAGGCCTCCGTGCCCCGGGATCAGCGTACCCCAGTCCTTCACGCCGATATGGCGTTTGAGCACAGACGCGGACAGATCTCCGAGCTGCGAGACAACGCCGCCGAGCAGGCCGATGATCACGCAGTCCAAAAAACCGCCGGGCAGGAAAAACCAGCCGAACAAGCCGCAGAGAATGACGCTGCCGAGCATGCCGCCGATGGCGCCCTCAACCGTTTTATTCGGGCTGATCTGCGGACAGAGTTTTCTGGAACCGATCAGCCGTCCCGTAAAGAACGCAAAAACATCCGTACCGAACGCGGCGAGCACGATGATCCAGACAAAGCTGTGGATCCCGGAAAACTGAAAATCCTTCGAGATGTGGATAGGGTCTGTCGCGTTGGGGAAAGCATCTACAAGGACGATATGGAAAGCCAGGAAAATCACATAAAAGACGCCGACAAAAGTGGCAAACCCCTGCATCAGGCCGCGCTTTTCCATGGGGAACATCGACAGAAAACACAGGATGACCGAAACGAAGATCCAGGGAAGTATAATATAGCTGCGAAACGGCGGTATCAGATAGCCGGCGAACAGGATCACCGCGCTCGCAATGAAGACCCAGGCGGCCGGCCGCTTCTCACCGAAAGCGCCCGCATATTCCCTCAGGCAAAAAATCGTCAGCGCAAATACGCCCGCAAACAGAAACCAGCCCCCCAGAAAAACGAGAATCAGAAAAGGCAGCATAAGCACTCCGGATTTAATGCGTGTTTTCATATTCGTCCTCCAAAACGTCGCTTGCGCGCCCCATATTCCCCGATCGCAAGATCGAGGTCTTCAGGGCCGAAATCCGGCCACAGAACATCCGAAAAAACCAATTCCGCATAGGCAATCTGCCATAATAAGAAATTGGAAAGGCGTTTCTCCCCGCCGGGGCGAATCAGCAAATCCGGATCCGGCGTGCCGTCCGTATACAAATACCGCGCAAAATCCCTTTCATCGAAATCTTTGAGGCTTTTTTCCAAATGCCCTTCCGCAAACGTCATGGCAAAATCTTTCGCCGCCATGAGAATATCCGCCCGGCCTCCGTAATTTAGAGCGATATGAAACCGCAGTCCGTCGTTGTCCTTTGTTTTTTGAATTGTCTTGTCAAGCGCGGCGTTGACCTTCTTCGAAAACGGCGTACGGTCGCCCAGAATATCCACACGTACCCCGTTGCGATGCAGCTCTTCAAGCTCGCGGTTGACATAAATAAGTAAAAGGTCAAATATCCCCGCCACCTCACCGACGCTGCGCTTCCAGTTTTCCGTGGAGAACGCGTAGACCGTCAGGTGTTTCACGCCGATATCCGAAGCATGGCGCACAACGCGGATCATCGCATCCATACCCGCCTCATGCCCCTTAAATTTCGGAAGGCTGCGGTTTTCCGCCCACCGCCCGTTCCCGTCCATAATCAATGCGATATGTCCGGGAATCGCTTGCAAAGCTGTTGGTTGTCCCGTCATCAAACCTCGAGAATTTCCGCCTCTTTTGCCGCAACGATCTTATCGATTTGATCTATCGCGTCGTCCGCCTTTTTCTGCGATTTCTTCTCCTCATCCTTCAGATCGTCCTCCGTAAGATCGCCCGCCTTTTCCTGTTTTTTCAATAGCTCGTTCGCATTGCGCCGCTCATTGCGGATCGCGACTTTCGCATCCTCCCCGTATTTTTTTACAAGTTTCGTGAGCTCTTTGCGGCGTTCTTCCGTCAGTGCCGGGATCTGCAGGCGAATCGCTTTCCCGTCATTTCCCGGATGGATACCGAGCGATGAGGCGCCGATCGCCTTTTCGATCTCATGCATGGATTTCGGATCAAACGGAACGACCAGAAGTGTCCTCGGATCCGGCGCCGAGATATTCGCGACGCCTTTCAGCGGGGTCTGCGTCCCATAATAATCCACCAAAATCTTATCGAGCAGCGCCGGATTGGCGCGCCCTGCGCGAACGGTATTCAGATTTTCCCGAAGATTTGCGAGGCTTTTTTCGATTCGTTCCGCAAAGATTTCCTGCACATCCCTATCCATTTTTTCCTCCTGACTCATGTGATGATCGTCCCGATCGGTTCCCCGCATACAGCCCTGAGCATATTGCCCGGTTCGGCCAGCGCAAAGACATGGATCGGGATCCCGTTGTCGCGGCACAAAGAAGCCGCCGTACTGTCCATCACCTTTAGATCTTTTTCCAACACTTCCTGATGCGTCAGTTTATAATAGCGGACAGCGTTCGGATTTACGTTCGGGTCATCCGAATACACCGCGTCGATCTTTTTCGCGAGCAGGATAATGTCCGCATTGATTTCCGCCGCCCGGAGCGCCGCCGTCGTATCCGTCGAAAAGAACGGATTGCCGGTACCGGCCGCGAAGATCACGATGTCGCCGCGATCCATCTCCGCAATCGCCTTGCGGCGGATATACGGCTCGGCGATTTCCCGCATTTCAATCGCTGTCTGCACACGCGTCGCAAGGCCGATCCCTTCGAGCGCCGACTGAAGCGCAAGCCCGTTGATCGTCGTCGCAAGCATCCCCATATAATCCGCTGTCGCGCGGTCCATATTTTCGCTTGTCCTGCCCCGCCAGAAATTGCCGCCGCCGACCACGATCGCGATCTGCACGCCGAGATCATAAATCTCCCGGACTTCCTCCGCAACCATGCCCAGCATCGCGTCGTCGAGCCCAAAATGATTGGCGCCCGCAAGCGCTTCTCCGCTGATTTTCAGAATAACCTTTTTATATTTCGGTTCCATCTTCCGCCCTGCCCTGCTGTTGCATATAAAAATGCGAGGAACAACTGTCCCTCGCATTTTACCACATTTTCCGACTACTGCCCGGCCATTTGTTTTGCAACCTCTTCCGCAAAATTCTCTTCCTTTTTTTCAATGCCTTCTCCGACCTCGTAGCGGACCTTCGAGACAACCGCGACATCCTTGCCGATCGCTTTCGCCCCGTCCTTCACATACTGCGCCACCGTCAGATCGCTGTTCTTTACGAATTTCTGCTCCAGCAGGCAGGTCTCTTTCAGCTCCTTTTTCAGGCGGCCCATGACCATCTTTTCCACAATATCGGCGGGCTTGCCCTCTTTGAGCGCCTGATCGATGAGAATCTCTTTCTCTTTTTCGATATATTCCGGATCCACCGCGCTTTCATCAATGAAGAGCGGGTTCATGGAAGCAACCTGCATTGCGACATCCTTGCCGAGCGTCTCGGCTTCTTCCGGCGTCGCCTCCGTCCGGAGACCGATGATCACGCCGATCTTTCCGCCGAGATGCAGATAATCCACATACACCACACCGGGGGATTCCAATATGTCGAAGCGCCGCACGGAAATATTTTCCCCGATCTTCGCGATGAAATTTGTCAGAAAATCCCGAGCCGTCTCGCTGCCGCCCGCGTAAGGCTCCGCAAGAAAAGCTTCCACGTCCTTCGCTTTCGTCGTCAGCGTCTGCTGCGCCAGCGTATCGACGAGACGAACGAATTCCTCGTTCTTCGACGCAAAATCTGTCTCGATATTGACTTCGATGATGCCCGCTTTTTTGCTGTCCGGCGTCTTTATAACACGCACCAGCCCTTCCGCGGCGATGCGCCCCGATTTCTTCGCGGCTTTCGCAAGGCCCTTCTTGCGCAGTTCGTCGATTGCCTTTTCAATGTCGCCCTCAACCTCTATGAGCACATTTTTGCAGTCAAGCATCCCCGCTCCGGTTCGCTCGCGCAGTTCTTTAATCAAAGCAGATGTGATTGCCATCGCTGTTACCTCCTTGTCCCTGTCCTTTTTGTCTTTCGGCCTGCCGAATCCGGCGCCTAAAAATCGTCTTCTTCTTCGTCCTCGTCCGCATCCGCGTCTGCTTCCGTCTCGTCCGGCATCTCAAAGACCGCCGTTTCCATGGACGCTTCTTCGGCTTGTTCTTCGCGGTCTTCCGCTTCGTCGGCCATATCCTCCAAGGTTTCTTCCATGAGCATTTCAGCCGCTTTATCCTGTTCCTCGCTTGCTTCCATATTGACAAACAGGGATTCGGACGCCGCACCGGCGCCGCTTTCGCTCTCCGAGAAATCCTCGCCCTGATTCGCCTCAACAACCGCGTCCGCCATGGCCGCCGTGATCAGCCGGATCGAGCGGATGGCGTCGTCGTTGGCGGGGATCACATAATCGACGTCGTCCGGGTCACAGTTCGTATCCACGATACCGACGATAGGGATCCCCAATATCCTCGCTTCTTTCACCGCGATCCGTTCTTTCTTCGGATCGACCACAAAGACCGCACCCGGCATCCGGTGCATATCCTTGATGCCGCCCAGAAATTTTTCAAGTTTGTCATGCTCCTGGCGCAGTTTCAGCACTTCCTTCTTCGTAAGCTGCTCAAACACGCCGTCCTCTTCCATCTTTTCGATCTCATGCAGCCGATCGATGCGGCCCGAGATCGTTTTATAATTGGTCAGCATTCCGCCGAGCCAGCGTTCGTTCACATAGAACTGGCCGGCCCGTTCCGCTTCGTCCTTGACAACCTGCTGCGCCTGCTTCTTTGTGCCGACAAAAAGGATCGGCTTGCCCATGCGCACGACATCCTGGATGAACGTGTAGGCGTCGTCGATCAGCGAGACGGTCTGCTGCAGGTCAATAATGTAGATCTGGTTGCGCTCGGCAAAGATGTACGGCGCCATCTTCGGATTCCACCGACGGGTCTGATGCCCAAAATGGACGCCTGCCTCGAGCAATTGTTTCATAGAAATAACTGGCATAATTTCACCTCCGGTTTTACTTCCGCCACACAGTATCGTGCGGGCCTTCGCTTCGGCATGCCCACCGTTATTCCGCCGACCACTAAATACTTTACATTTTTGCGGCTATTTTGCCATCCTGCTATGTTGCAAAGCCTCGCTGTACTACCAGTACGGCTGCGTTATTGCGCCTTGCACGACGGCAAACTGCCTCGCCAATTCAATAAACTAATTAGTGGTTGATGGAATTGCGTCACCAACCCGCAGCCATATGGCGTGCTCACTCGTTCCGGGACCGCTCGTTGAATCCGGCGGTTCCCTCGCGTCCGCAAATTGCGTAGCGCAGACGCGACAAATAGTATAACAGAAAAACCTGCCGCCGCGCAAGCAATATCGCATCAGGGCAAGATTTGCCCCCTGTTCGAAACTCGGAAACATGAATGCGACCCCAAAGGAGACAATAAGTTGCAGTAAGTTGTTCGCGCATAGAGGTTGCGGTGAAGTCTTCGATATGAGGGCAGCGGCCAAGGGGCGCAATTTAAGAAAGACTGTTTAGCGGAGTAATTTCCAGGCATTGCGGTTCACATGGGACGGCGTTTGACAGTGAACAGGTTGATTTGTGGCACAAAATTGGAGTAAAGAACGAATTTTCCTCAATAAAACCGAAAAAACAGGTGAACTAGGCGATAATCAAGCAGAAAATCGTTCTTTACTCAGGTTTTTCGCCAAAATATCACAGTTTTGATGTCAAGAAAAGAATTATCCATTCACGGTATTATGCTGAAATTTTTTAATAACAGCGACAGAGTGTGATTTTGTGATTTTTTCGGTTATGCATGATTTTTTTATAATAATAATATTTATGATAGCCATAATACTCATAATAATAGTATAGCATCATGGTATATTTCCTCTTTCCGGATTCCAAACAGAACCCGAACCGAAAAACCGGGGCGGAAAATTTTAACGCTGCGTTAATGGAAAGCGAATAGCATGAAAGAAATCATATGGCAGTATTCAATTTACAAAGAAAGAAGCATTCTTTATGGAAACCTGTTTCTAATTAGCGGATTGAATCTTGCATTGAGAGGAAGCGATGAAGATGAAGAAAATCGTAATAAGTTTGGTCGTGATTGCGGCTATGGCCATATTGTCATCCTGCGCAACGGGTAGCGCAACAGCGACCGCCAACGCTTCGGCGAAGAATCCGAACAATTCAGCGAACGGCCAGGGCGGCGGCAATCCGGCCGGCCTGACGCAGGATCAGATGACGGCGTACCGCACGGCGGTGCAGGCGAACCTGAAAACAGAGCTGGATGCGCTTGTGGCAAAAGGAACGATTACGCAGGATCAGGCGAATTCGATCCTTTCCGCAAGCACCGGTTTTGGCGGTTCCGGCAGGCCCGGCGGTTCCGGGCAAGGCGGGCAAAACGGCCGGCCTGCGCAGCCCGGCGGGTCCGGGCAGTCTACTCCACCCGCACAGCCCGGCGGATCCGGGCAAAACACTCAAAACGGCAGGCCCGGCGGGACAGGCTCAAACAGCAGGCCCGGACCGTTCGGAAATTTGGGCCTGTCGCAGGACCAGATGACGGCCGTAAGACAGGCTCAGGCCAACGCGTCAAAAGACGCGCTTGCCTCGCTGGTGAAAGCCGGAACGATCACACAGGCCCAAGCCGATCAACTGTCCGGCTTCGGCAACAGAGGGCCGGGTAACGGCGGCGGAAACAGCGGAGCAGCACAGGGCCCGGGGAGCAGTGTCTCCGCTTCGAATTAGTCAGTTGCAAAAGTAAGTGCGCCCCTTAAGGAGCGAAGTGAAAAACGCTAACGAAGGTTGAGAAGTCAAAGAGGCGATAGTATTTGAAATTGCCGAAAGATGGGATACAATAAGGCCAAGA
>Ga0123354_10000412_pt1 | contig 41644 bp, 35 predicted proteins | sample TergutLab28metaG_2_FD_97872 | JGI IMG/M metagenome (GOLD analysis project Ga0123354, IMG submission 97872) | Labiotermes labralis P4 segment gut microbial communities from Petit-Saut dam, French Guiana - Lab288 P4 | ecosystem: Host-associated > Arthropoda: Insects > Digestive system > Gut ... | reverse complement strand
TATACTGGGAGGAGGTACACATACTTTACACGAAAACGCAGAAGCGTTAGTAGCTGCTACTAAGGAGATTGGACTGGAAGTAAGTGCTGATGAAACTAAGTACATGGTCATGTCTCGAGATCAGAATGCAGGACAAAATCACAGTGTGAGGTTCGATAATAATACCTTCGAGAGGGTGGAAGAGTTTGGGAACAACTTTAACAATCCAAAATTCTATTTGGGAAGAAATAAAGAGTAGACTGAGGTCAGGAAATGCTTGCTATCATTCGGTGCAGAATCTTTTGTCTTCCAGGTTGCTGTCAGGAAATTAAAGATTAAGATATATAGAACGATATTCTTGCCGGTTGTTTTGTATGGGTGTGAAGCTTGGTTGCTGACATTGAGGGAGGAAAGGAAGCTGAGGGCGTTTGAGAATATGGTGTTGAGGAGAATATTTGGACCTAGGAGGGACGAGGTAAAGGGGGAATGGAGGAGGCTGCATAACGAGGAGCTAAGTGATCTGTACTCCTCACCCAATATTGTGCGGGTGATAAAATCGAGAAGAATGAGATGGGCTGGGCATGTGGCGCGTATGGGTGAGGAGAGGGTTGTGTATAGGGTCTTGGTGGGGAAACCGGAGGGAAAGAGACCACTGGGGAGACCTAGGCATAGATGGGTGGATAATATTAGGATGGATCTCCAGGAGGTAGGATGTGGGTATGTGGACTGGATTGGGTTGGCCCAGGATAGGGACAGGTGGCGGACGCCTGTGAGTACGGTGATGAACCTTCGGGTTCCATAAAATGCGGGGAATTTCTTGACTAACTGCAAACCAGTTAGCTTCTCAAGAAGGACTCTGCACCATGGAGTAAGTAAGTAAGTAAAGTATATTTTTATATATAAATTAAAAATCTAAAACAACAACAAAAAAATAGGAACTTATGGAAAGCATTTTCCAAGCTTAGGTTGTGAGAATTATGTTCCGATATTAAAAGTCAGGTAAATGTATTAGAAACAAATTGCAGACTAATATTACATGTAGCAGAAGGGTGCACAATGCCTAGGTGCCAGGTTTCCCAATTTTGTATAGTGATGCATATTATGTGTGAGTCCTCAGTATGTCATGCTGCTGGCCTGGTACCTAGATCTCGGAGGTTTGTGGACCCCTGAGGTGGAATTTGCATAAATTAATTGTAGAAGCATGTTGAATGATTGAAGAAAATTCATACCAATGAGTTTTGAAAAATTTTCACCACACTCGTCCATTGGTTGTGCATTAAAAGCTTTTCATTTATTCAACAGTCTTCTAATATTCTCACTTAGTGGCTTCACCCTATGCCGTACCATTACAGGCACTGTATGTATCTTGAGTTTATCTGACTACTTAATTTTAATGTTCTTTTTTTAGTATGTTTAATACATTTACACTAACTTCAGGGAAATAACTTGGTTGTTAAAGTGTGCTATGGCCAAACTGCTGTAGAGGAGTATGGACATCTAAAACTACATTTGAAAACAGTAACTGCTTTTCTTTTTACATGCACTTTGATTGGTCAGTTTGATTGCATGACTGTCTGGAAATAAATGAACATCAGAATTTTGATGTGGAGATTTCAGTCTAGAGAAGTTTAACAGTGTAGGAATTTGGAAAATGGTATCAGATTGAAATCTTGAGCAGGTTTGCAAATTTGGAGAACTTACATGTTAGCAGGGCTTAAAAAAATATTAGAGAGTAAATAATAGTATCAGCTAAAGAGGGTTTAGGTCATTACAAATAGGAGTTACATAAACAGTGGTGTGATGAAAAGTGTTCAAAATTTTTAGATCAAATGAATTGCAGTGGCTAATAAGGAACAAGAGGTGGGAATGTTTGATATATCAAATTAAATAGCTTGAGACAAACAGTAAGAATAGGAATATTAGACACTTGTATAGATGCATTAATGAATTTAAGAGAGGTTGTGTGTCTGGAACTAACGTACTAAAGGATGAGGAGGGTGATCTGATGCAGATACCGAAGTATTTTGAATCAATTGAAGAGTTATTTGTCTCAGTTATGGAATGTGCATGGAGTTTATTTTGTTACATAGACTGAAGTACATAAAGCAGAGCCACTAGTACCCGAGTATTTGAGTTTGAAATTTAAAATATATAAATTATCAGTTATTAATCAGATTCCAGCAGAATTGATGATTCAGTCAGCAGGAGGAGCAGCAGTACATTCTGAGATCCATATCTTATTAAATTTTGTAGGCATAAGGAAATATTACAACAGTACTGGAAGGAATCTATTATTGTACCTATTTATATGATGTGTGATTAAATTTATTACAGAAATTATTGAGGTGTAGCACTGTTATCAAGTATGTACAAAATTTTATCTGACATTCTTCTGTGAACATTAACTCCATATGTATGGAAATTAATGGGGTCATAACATTGAATTTGATCATACAGTTTTAACTACAGATTGTACAGGGTGTTCTGCAACACAGTGGCGAAACTTCAGGGGCGTGTTCTACAGGTCATTTGGAGGAAAAGTTCTTTTTGACACTATTTTGAAGTTATTAGCTAGTGAATTGAGATAGCGTTGCTGTAACTTTATCAAATTCCTGCTTGTACACTGTCTTGGCTAGTGGCTGTGGCTGTGTGGCTCGTCATAGTATGGTGGGTTAGTTAAAATGCCTAACAATTCTACAGATGAAGAATATGCTGTCATGCCTCTTGTATGTGGTTTCTGCAATGGAAATGTTAGGACTGTTGTTGCAGAATACTGCACCTGTACTCACATCACAGAACATTTGAAGCCATACACAGAATTCTGTTGTTCCTTTCTGTGAGCAAATGCAAAATGTCAACAACAATTGTGTGGTGAAGGTGATGTTCTGGCAACAGTGCAACAGGGCCCCAGTACCAGTATACACAGAATTTCTGGGATGACTGGTATAGCACAGACACAGGTATGGAGAATTCTGCACTGTGATGGTTGCTGTTTATATCACCTTCAAAGAATACAACACCTTAACCTGGAGATCACACCAGCTTGTTACAAATTTGTGAATTACTGCAACCATTTCTACAAATTCTGCCTGGCATCTGTTCACATATGAGGCTGAATTTACCCATGGTGATATTACCGACAAGGAATTTGCACTCTTGGATACAGGAAAATCTGCACCAAGTAACACATTTTCATTTTAAAAAGCAATATTCAGTTAATGTGTGGTGTGGATCATTAGGCAATAACCTGATTGACCACATGGATTCGAGGGACATTACTCAGTCATGCTATAGCCACATTCATCCACATGCGGCAAGAGGCACATCATCTAAATACAGGGTAATTCATTTTCCATAAAATTTCTCTAATCCAGAGCTGTTAAACATCATTCAAAAATGTGTGATCAGTCAGATTATTGCCTATTACTCCAAATCACATGTTAACTGAAAATTGCACTTGTAAATTAAACTGTGTTACCTGGCATGGATTTTCTTCACATTCTTGCAGAGAGGTAATGGAATTTTTTAATGAAAATTGTGAAGGAAGGTGTATTGGAAGAAATGGAATGGTGGCTTGGACTGCTGAGTCACTTGACATGAGCCCATTAAATTTCTTTCTGTGGGGTTGCATGAAATCAAAGAGTATATTAAGTCAGTAAAGCAGAAGGAAAGTATCAGTTAGTGGAGGCCATAACTGAAGCCACCACTGGTGTCAGAAATGAAATTGTACACCTGCTGTGGTACAACAGCTGGCAGAGAGCATACAGTGTGATGGTGGGTATTTCAGTGTTGTAAGTGTTTAAAATGGTGATGATAAAGGCGAGTTGACGAACATTTTTATCGAGTGCTACATGAAGCTAGCGCATAACTTGATAATTATGGCAAAATGAATTGTAGTTTATTAGACATTTTTTGCTCCAAGTGACCTGTGGAACACGTCTTGAAGTTTGGCCATTACATCGCAGAACACACTGTAGAGTGTGCATTCTTCAGACACTTCAGAAAAATGGGAATATAATGGGGCAGTATATAAGGTATTTATAAACTCTAAATAAAACCTATGATTCAGTTCTGAGGGAGGTTTCGTACAGTGTTCTCATTGAGTTTGGCATACCCATGAAACTAGGTAGGTTAACTAAAATGTGCTTAAATGACACTTATGGTAAAGTCAGGATCAGCAAACATTTGTCTCATATTTACTATTTAGAATGGTCTGAACCAAGAAGATACCTTGTCACCATTGCATTCCGGCTTTGTATTGAATGCAGTCAACCAGCTTCTGCTCTTCATTAATGTTGTAAACTTATGGAAAAAGATACATGTGAGTTCTGTTCAAAAAGGTTTTGGACTGATTACATAAAACGCAATGTGGATGAGGTAGAGTTGTCCCTGTCCACGCATGTAGTGGGTGTATAGGTGTAGCTCCACTTATTCTTCATCTCAGCACTAGATGAAGGTGAGTGGTCATTTCATGCCCCATCTGCTTTACCCGCAGGAAGGAACACTGGTGTCCGTTCAGTAGGAGGCTGGGTGGGCCTCAGAGCTGGTCTGGACAGTTTTGGAGGAGAAAAAATTTCTTGCTTCTACTGAAATACAAACCCCAGACCATCCAGCCAGTAGATAGTCATATTGGCTATGCTATCCCTACCACAAAGCACAGTATATAAAGTTATGTTTTTTACTATATTCTACTATGTTGAGGGGAAGAAAGACCATATATTTCAGTCACTGATATGGAAGTTTATATGAGTCAATAATACAGTAATATATTCAGTCAATAACACAGCATATATTGGTAATCAGTATTAAAATTTGGTGACACGTTTTGGTTCACTGAACCATCATCAGGCCAAATACAAAACAAAGTACTGGTACATTCAGCGAGTGCACACACAGTGGGATCATATACTGTTTACAAATTATATTGACATTAAAGATCATGTTTAGTTCTGTTAGCCGATGTATTTAAAATATATATATATATATAAAACTTCTGTCAGTATGTTTTTGTTAAAATATTTTAACACAATTTTAATGCCAAGAACACCCACTAACTACAACCAAAGGTAGAGAACTACTAAGAGCAATCCAAGAGACCAGATGTGAAGCCATGTCTACTGGAAAACCAACTTCCTGGCTGACTGATCTTGGTAAAATCCCTGACCTGATTGATTTCTTCATAATCAAGAACATACCTGCACAGTACCAACAAATAGAGGAAAGCCATGACTTGAACTCTGATCATACGCCGATACTCCTGACATTAAGTGAAAACATTATACAGAAAGAAAGTAACACAGTACTGGTTAACAGGTGCACAGACTGGGAAAGTTTTAGTCAATCCTTGGAGGAAAAAATAAACTTGAGGTACCACTAAGGAACGAAGAACAACTAGATTGAGAAGTTGAAAAATTCTTAGTGGACATCCAGCAATCAGCTTGGGGGGAATTCCCCGGAAATTAAGGGGAGAACACAAGGGAACAACTATCCTAAGGAGGTCAGAGACCTGGTAGCTGAGAGAAGGTAAGCTAGACTGAGATGGCACCAGACAAGGAACCTGCAAGACAGGACGGTACTAAACTATCTCACTCAACAATTGAAAAGAGAAATTAAAGAACTGAAAAATGATACAATCAGTGCCTACCTGATAGAATTGACAAATGATAATAGCACTGATTACTCTCTTTGGAAGGCAACCAAAAAAATTAACAGGCCTGTTATGCAGATTCCCCCAATCAGGAAAACATGGCAAATGGGCCAGGAACAATGAACAAAAAGCTCAACGATTTGCAGAACACTTGGAGCATACATTCCAAATACAGGGGTATCAGGAAGAAAAATGATAACCGAAGGCATTGTTCAAGAAAATGAAGACATCAAGCTTGCAGCAACAGAGGTCAAGAATGAAATAAATAACAACATAAACCCCCCCCAAAAAACACTGGGATTTGATCTCATAACTGGAGGAGTTCTACAACAGCTACTGAGGAAAGCTATAGTAAAAATCACCAACCTTATCAATGCTGCTTTTAGGCTGAAATATGTACCCAGACTGTGGAAAGTGGCAGAAGTGATAATGATACCAAAGCCAGGGAAACCACCACATGAGGCTGCATCATATAGGCCCAATTCATTGCTGCCTGTGATGTCAAAGCTCTCCTAGAAATTGCTGATTAAAAGACTGAAACCTATCATTGAAAGGAAAAACCTAATCCTGAACCACCAATTTGGATTTCGGGGTAAACACTCAATAATTGACCAGGTGCATAGAATAATGAGCATTATTGAAAACACACTAGAGGAGAAAAAAGTTTACTCAGCAGTCTTCCTGGATGTGGCGCAAGCCTTTGACAAGGTACGGCACGAGGAACTAAACTACAAGCTGAGAACTGTTCTACTCAAGCAATATGCAGAAATTCTGGAATCATACTTAGCAGAGAGATTTTTTAGGGTAAAGCAAGGAGATGCTTATTCTGAGCTTAAGGAAATAAAAGCAGGAGTGCCGCAAGGAAGTGTATTAGGTCCAGTCCTATACCTACTGTACACTAGTGGCCTCCCAAATGTAGAGAATAGCACTGTGGCTACCTTTGCTGATGACACTGCGATATTAACAGTAGACAGCAGCAACGAGGAATCTACAGGGAAATTACCAACAACCATAAACCAAATACAAAACTGGACAAAAAATGGCACATCCAGTTTAATGAATCTAAATCAGTTCATATTAGCTTTACCAACAGACGCTTAGAACACATCCCAGTAACTGTTAACAATCAGAAGGTACCATATGCTAATAGAGCTAAATACCTTGGCATGATGTTAGTTGCTAAGCTTTGATGGAAAGCCCATGTCAAAAAGAAAAGAGAGGAGCTGGAACAAAGATACAAAAAAATGTATTGGCTGATAGGAGGGGACTCCTCACTGTCCCTTCATAACAAACTTCTTATATACAAACAAATCCTAAAACCCATTTGGACATACGGTTTCCAACTGTGGGTTTGCACCAAACAAAGTAACATAGACATTATACAATGATTCCAGAACAAAGTACTCAGGAACATGGTCAATGCACCCTGGTATGCTAGAAACAATAACCTCCACAGAGACCTGCAAGTGGATGTTGTGACTAGCGAAATCCAAAGGTTTGCACGAAAGCATGAAGGAAGACTCCACCATCATGAGAACGTTGAGGCCATTCAGCTCCTGGACAATATGGGCATAGTGTGCAGACTCCAGAGGAGAAAAACCTTTTGAGCTAGTTTAAGTGATAGTGCAAAAGCAGAGACAGTGCTAGCGCAAGTGTTAGTGTAAAAGCAGAGACAGTGCTAGTGTGTTAGAAGTGCAGAGGCAGTGCTAGAGTAAGTGTTAATGTACAAGCAAAGACAGTGCTAGAGTAAGTACCAGTGTAAGAGCAGAGACAGTGCTAGTACAAGTACACAACAAAACATGTACACACTATTGTAGCAGAAACAGAGAGAGATGCTAATGGGTGAACTCTTAGGTTTAGTGCAAGATTAATAGTGTATGTTACAATAAGATTGCTTATTAGTCCCTGTGACTAGATTGTAATGACATAAAGCTCTGAAAAGCTGTATATATAAAAACAACTTCTACTAAAACCTTTATAATTGTCCAGTTGTTTGATTTGAAATGGTAAATTATTAAATAATTTAATGCCCATATTTGTCACACTTCTCTGATACAAAACGGTATTACAGTAGCGCGTGTGTAAATGAAAATAATTATCATTATTTAGTATTATGACCATGTATTCCAAAATTTTGTTTTAAATTCCCTTGATACTTTTTTATAAAGCACAAGACCTCTAAAATATATAGTGAGGTCAATGTTAGGATGCTGAATTTCCTACAAATATGCCTATAAAGAGTTTATGTACACCAGTAATTAATCAAATTACCTTTTCCTATAGCCAAAATAATGTTGTAATTTCCCCATCTCTGCCCCAGAATATAATACCATACTTTAATCATTACTGAAAACATGCACAGTTAGTACTTCGTAACATATGGGTACTCATAATGTCCCTTAGATTTAATAATATAATAGCCCTAACTCAAATATGCATGTAAGGAATGGATCTGAACATGCTAAGCTAAATTCTTTGTAATAAGTAGTCTTAAAATATTTTAATTCTGAACAGTATGCAATTTCATTTCTATTAAACATAACGCGAGGTGTACAAGGATGTCTGTTTATTCCTGTATAGTGTTATCTGTAAACTGTCTTTTCTTTATAGCTGTAGGACCTACTACTGGTTTATCTACCTTTACATATACCATTTGAGCCAAATGATCTGAATACCCCAAATCATATATTACAGTTTGCCTTACAAAATTTAAATTATCATGACATCCATCAATGAACTGGTGTTGTGCGTGATACTTATAGGAAGCTTTACTGTATTTGCCAAATTGTACATAAGTAATAAATTTTGTAGTTCTTTAATTTTACGCTATGTTTTAGGAAATTGGTGTTGTAATCTCCACAGAGCAGTATGCATTTTCCTGTAGACTGCACTTCAAAAATTACTAATTCTAGTTTATGCAGAAATTCATAACAATCACCATCTGGAGATCAGTAAATACAAGCTAAAAAAATTAAAATCTAGAGTTCTACTGCTGACAGTTAAAAATCATGTTCACTTCCTAATCCTTTAAGATACTTTACATCTTTGGTATGTAGAAAGTTTCTTACAACAATAGCTGATCTTCCACCATTTCTGGAGAATCTACTAGAGCTGCTCACCAACCTGAATTGGTCAATACTCATATGTTCACTACTTAGTTGATCTTCCTTTAACGAGTGTTCAGCAGAACATCAGCATTTATTTATCAAAATTTAACAAAATGGAAATTTCTAGTAGCTTGTTATTCATACTTTGAACATTAGAACAAAAGAAAGCGGCCAAATTAGCACATCATAAGAACAGTCTGAACTGGGAAACTTTGGTGTCGTGTAGAAAGTTATCACGCATATGTGCCCTCTTCGAAGCGTACTCTGGGGAATGCGCATGGAAGCCTATTGGTGACAGACTAGAACGGCCACACTATCTGAGCAGGGTAGATCATGAAAGGAAAATTAGGAGTGGAGGCAAAGGACGGATGTAGGGAAATATTCTTTTGTAAATAGGACCATCCAACACTGGAACCCGTTACCGGCAGAAGTGTTAGGAATTCTCCCCTGCAAACCAATCACTTTTAAAAAGAGGGCAAGGAAGGTGATAATTGAGTTGAATTAAAAGGAAGTAAAGTGTGCTGGAATCATCGAAAAGTGTAGAGAAGCGGTGTCTAGTGAAGTGAAAAGTTATCTAACATGGTAGCGAAGTGCAATAAAGTGAAGTAAAGTGGAATGAGGCAAAGTGAAGTGCGCAGTATAGGGGGGGGGGGCAAGTCTTTATGGAAAAGGTTTATAGGAGTAGTAAGTGATGAGAAATGAAGGACTGGGGTGAAAGCGTGAGTGAATTAATGATTGGAAAAAAAAAACAGTTACAATAAACTGAACACAGTACTCTCTTACTTGGGTGTTTTTACCTTCTGTACATGTTGTATTCTAATTTGTCTCGCATGTATTGTTGCTAGTTTTAAGTTGTCTTATGTGTAATTGTTGTTGTAGTTGTCTTGTGTGTATTGTTGTCATCTTATGTGTATTTGTTGTATTGTGCGTGCATTGCCAGTACTCGGAAGGTCCTGCGACCGGCCATCTTGACACAGGTTTTTTTTCTTGGTTTCCCTTTGTCTATAAGCAAATGCTGAGATGGTTCCCAAGATTCCAAGTTCCCACTACATGCTTCTCATGTAGCCCTCCCGACTTAAATCTAGTAGTAACCAATTTCATGTTTTGTTTACATGTAAAATAACCACTGCCACCGGGTAACAACCTAATTGCAGTAAATAAATAAGTGAAAAAATAAAAATAAATTATAATGTAATATTTCTAACTCATTTGAATTAAGATTTAATTTACTAGTTTTCAATATCTTTCCTGTGTAGTGATTCATGTTGCTGTCCGACCATAAAAAATTATCACGTCTTGTAGTAAGTAGTCTCCTTGATCATTTAGAGGGTAATTTGTCTTCATTTTGATCTTGATCCTTTAATTGCTCTTCATGAATTATCTGACTGCCATCCTTATCCATATTATTACTTAAAGCATTAGCTGTATCCAACTTTTGTTTCTGTTTCCAGTTTATAATTATGGGGTCTTTCTTTCTTAGTTTAAGATCTCCTTTATCGAACTGATATCTTAAGAGAACTCTGCAACTGTATTGCCATTATGTGAAAGGAACCATGCTATTATATACAGTATTGTATAATCTGTTGTAATTTTTATTGTTTGTGTTGTGGTTAATTCTCTTATACATCTTCAAGGGACAGAATGCTGAAAAATGTTAAGGCTAAAATCAATATATTTTATGATGTATGTATCTTAGGTTTACAGCCTGACATGGTAGGATGATGGGTGAATTATGAATTGCCAATGATTTGGAAGGAAGAATATGTGCTGTAATTGAAGTACAATTCAAGCATTTCTTGGAGGGATTGAGGAAAGTCACAAAAACTTCAGGGTAGGTGGTGTCCCAGTGAAGATTCAAGCTGAGCTTGTTATGCCTTGGAGCATTACTCTTACAGCAGAGTGATCAGTAACACCAAATACCAATTTAGATGTACAGCGAAACATTTTCTGCAGTTGTTCAGAATCTAAACACATCTTGTCTGGTTCCAGCCAGACACCCATAACAACAGTGTTGAATTCTGACCATTTTTACATTTATTGCACGTTGTAGTATTCATAAATTTGTGCTTTATTTTCTAAATCCTAACAATGGGAATTAGTTTTACATTTACACCATTCTATTTGCAAAAATACCAAGAAACACCAGCACCATTCTGCTTGTGTTTGCAGTTTGTCCAAGTAACATAGACATATCTTTGTACAATGAGAGGTTTTGAACTTAATGTAGATGAGAGGGCTCAGCCATTTACAGACATAACCTTATTTTTATGCTGATTGTGCTGACTCGTATGTTGTATCTTCAGCCATCTGTTGCTGAGGAAGCTCGCAAATAAAATGGTGATGCATTTATTATTTTTGGCCCAAAATTGGATGATACAGGATGACAGAAAGCACAATAAGTGATGAAGTGGATATTATAATGCAAGTTAATGCACATACTAAACCTGATGACAAACTGGTTATGGTATGGTGAATAGAGAGACTGTTAACAACTATATTTGGACAGTATTTATATATTATAAATATATTTGTGACATGGTATATTTATATATCTGTTTAATTGTGCATCACAACTGAATGTTTCACTCTAAGGTGGTTGTGATGTTTACCAACCCTCATTTTTCTTTATGTTAAGGAATTTTGACTTTATTGACTCAGTTTTATGTTTGTTATAGGGTTTGCTGTTGGAAACCGTGGAATTTTCAGTAGGTTGTCCCTAAATTAGATCGCCGTCGAGGCCTAATCGATTTCGGTGGTGCTGTTTTGATAACCTTGTTTGGTACAGCCATATAGTTTTTGACGTAAATGAGTCGCATGAAGTATTTAATGAATTACAGTTAAGTCAAACTCACTGTTCACTCTATTTTGAAACAGGTAACTTATATACAAAATTTGGATGCTATGACAGGCCTGAATTCTAGTGCGATAGCAAACTTGTCAGGTATTGTCAAGGACGTTGTAATTCATTCTCACGACAATTTTAATCAAGTCACGAGGGACATACTTTGTTTAAATGTTTCTCCACGGTAACTCGGCAGTTAGAATTCGCTCTACTGCAGTTGACTTAGCAACTAAGTGAACTGATGAATGATGTACACTGTATACTTTTGGGGAAGTTGTCACTGAACCTCCTCAACCCAACTACTATGTATAACATACTAAGGAATGTATCATTGCACTTACCTGAATTTTATGAATTGGTTGCTGGAACTAGAGCTGAGAATGTTCACTTGTATTACGAATTAGTGAAGGTAGCGGTTATAGGAGATGAACACTGTATTATACTGATTCTGAATGTGCTGTTAAAGACAGCCAATCATTATTATGTATTACATAAAATAATTGCCTTACCAGCACGAATTTTTATAATAAATTTGCTCAATACGTACTTGACTTACCATATTTCGGCCAAGATAACATTCAGCGCTACTAATGTCTTGTTTGAAGAAGCAGATTCAAGTTACTGCAGTAAAAGCACTATTACTGTGTGTATTAAGGCAGTATATACCACTGTGATAAAAAAAATACGGTGAATGCTGCTGCCGAGTGCGATACAACGGAAAGGCAGTGATCTTCAATACGGGAAGTGGTGCAGTGAACCTTAGTAACAGTGTGTGACAAATTTCAACTTGTTCGGTGCAGTCAGTCGGTATTGAGCTACGGTTGAGAGAAGGTGTGTTTTAAAGTGTGCCATAAATCATGGATCATGAACAACACATTAACATGAAATTTTGTTTCAAACTGCAAAAAAGTGCTAAAGAAACACACCAAATGTTAAAATTAGTTTATGATGATGCTGCAGTGACCATGAAGATGGTTTACAAGTGGTTCGAGCGATTTCTAAATGATTGTGAATCAGTTGAAGATGATGTACTTGACTGTATTTGTGCAATTTTATTTTTTAGTAACCACAGAAATGTTTAAGCCTCTCGTGTGGTGAGAACATGAATAAAATTACAATTATAATGCAATAAGAACATAGTATACCGTCAAACACAACACGTCAATGCCATACCACTTGCAAATTTATATTTTATCAATGTACTCGTATGTGTTTAAAATTTGTAAAAAAAAAAAAAAAAGGTACCCAGGGATGGTTCTGATGAACTGAAACATGTAGCAGATTGTTGTGTGGCATTACAGTGTTATGTCTGATGGTAACTTTGCTGGTATGTCAATATAGTATATGCAATGGAATGAATCATAATTTTAAAAAATATTATGTTGTGGCAGAATCAAGGAACAGTTAATTGATTTGTTGGTCTTTTTAAAAATTATATGCATCCTACTCATACATGGTACATGGGACCTATAAGATACAGTGTGTTTGTTTGAAGTTCTGAATATAATTCTTTGTAATTTGCTGGTAACTGGTGAAATTGCATTGATTTCGATGGTTTTAATTTCACCAAAAATTGCCTAGCTTTACATTTTATTTTACTACCGGTTATTTTATAATTCATGTGAGAAACAAGACATGTAATTATTCTTGTGTTGACTGCGTCTAGAAACTACAGTCACTTACTTCGAGTTAAAATCAGTAGTGTATTGAATTTCACAGTATTTAAAACACAAGAGCAGCAGTCTGACCAAAATCTTCTTTGTACTGAATTACATTACAGTGGTGTACTAGGAACTTTACAAATTGAAATTGTGAATGATAACTGCAAAGTTCTTAGTGTACATCTTTAACAGTGTCCATATTTTTAAATCCTGTGTGGTGCCCTGAAAAGGAGCCAGCGTCCAAGCAAGCTAAGTGACAATGGACATAAACGTACTGATTATATTAATAGCCCTTACTGCAACAATAGAAAATCAGAAAGACACCAAGTATTTTAATGTATTTCAGTTACATACAACATCACTAGGAAATACTAAGTAACAATTATCTGTTAATTAATTTACGCTAAATATACATCTTTTTGCTATTAAAATACAGAGTGGTGTTTCTAGAACATATTATTTTAAGTGATGTCATAACAAAATGTGAATAATAATGTTACTGATATGAAAAAATTAATACATGAATTGGAGTCTTAACGAACACAGAGAAATTATGTTGAGAGTGTTGAAGGAGAATATTACACAGCAAACTTCTTTTGACCCACTCTTAAGACATCTTCATAGAAAAAACAATCTATTCCATAAGAGTGATAGTTCCAAAAAGTTGCATGCACTAGTTACATTATTATTCGTCATGGACTTATATTCCGGTGTATGGATACTTGAATACTTTGTTAAAGGAAACCACTTTATTACAACATAAATATGCAATTTTTTGGGACAGAATTAAAACTATACCATAGCACCAAAATATTGTATACCGATATACAACATTATGCATTTGGAATGTGCCATTCTGAGAAAAATTTGTTTTTTTTTAATCTCCTTTTCATGTGACATTATACACAGACATCTAATTATGTTCATGTGTAAAAGTTATTTGTAATATATTATTTCACATATGCTCACAATGTTTGCATTTTATAATATTAGTCAATGGTACTGTAAATAGTACACGAAAGTTTTTTGGTGTTTTATATTTGTAGCATTCAGTTGTATTTTGTACAACTGAATGTTTTAGTTGCGATACTTACATTTAATATGTAAGAAAATATATCGAAAATTTCCATTAATGTTATAAACACGTTTAACACGGCCACCATTGGATACACGTTTCATACATACATGAGAATGCATTTAATAAGGATACGTTTCAGACATGATTTTCCATAAGTTTGCTCTCGAGATTTTAAGGGCAAGGTAAATCTGACCTTGGTATTACAAACATTGTAATAAAACAACATATAAATCATGTTCACAGCATACATGTACTGTAATAATTTCTGTTTACATGTATATAGATGTGTGCACAAGAAGTCATATATCTAACAGTAAGACTACTAAGTCCTTATTTTCTACTAAATATACATAGACATGATCTAAGTTTATAGACAGACGGCTGTATCCTTTGTTTCTGCTACAACTCGTTTTCCCCGGAAAAGAGGAGTATATAGTTCTAAACAAGTATACAAATGCATTTTTTACCACTGACTGTAAATTTATATCATCACAGAAGTAAGGATAAAATTATTTGGACTAGTGGTATGTGGTATACCAGTTTGATACCCGTCGAAAGTGACGACATGCATGCAGTACATTTTGACAACAAACCAGACACGAGACACGTATGTACGTATAACGTATCATTGATGCATTTCGTGTAACTCTTGTTGCCGTGGGAAAGCAGTAACTATTACATATTCTGAGTGTGTGTTTGTAGCCTTAGTTGTACAGCATGGACCAAATTGTCATCTGTGGCCTCTCCGGCTGTAACATATTTTTCTCATTTTCCCATAAACGGTACAATTTTCAAGAGAGAGTATTGAGTATAAAATATGTGGTTTGATTTTCACTACAATTTTTGTCTCGAACATCTTTTTTTATTCTAAGATGAATTCAGCGAGATATTATCGTAAATATACTTAGATCTTCATGTAACTTTTGTCTGAAACATTTCTCATTCTAAGAAGAATTAAGCGAGATATGATCAAAACTTTATATTATTATTCACGTAAATTACCCGTTAGTTGTGTTAGATTTTAATTAAACTTGAATTTACCAACAGATTTTGAAAAAATCCACAAATTTGGACTTTCTTGAAAATAGGTACACAGGGAGCCGAATTATTCCATGTGTACCAACAGATGGAGAGACAGACAGACATATGACAAAGGTGTTAGTCGCTTTCCACAATTTCTCAAAAGTATCTAAAAATGCCCAGAATTTCAAAGTTTATTAAATAAATCAGACATATGAAGTCTTTATATTTTACTTTCACAGAGGACATCGCGTTGTGCTTATGAGCTTCAAACCAAATAGATTTTCGTCAAACATAACTTCGTTATTTTATTTAGAAAAATGGGGACATGTTTCTAAGAGACAATATTACAAAAATTCCAAAAATATGATGCAATGCATTAAAAATATTTTTTATATTCTACATGTAGATCTAAGCATGTTGCACATTCCTCTTTGTACTTTGAATGAAGGCTTTAGATTAACTACACTGACAGGCTTATTCATGGTTCTACTCGGATATTTTAAGCGCATTCATGAAGACTGAAACAGTATTCGGCATTTTTTTATTTCAGCGCATGTGAACTGTTACGGAAATCATATTAGGAACTGGATATACAAGAATAACCTCTTGTATTTAATTCTAAGAAATATGCATCATGAGAAAGAGACAAGTAAATCAGATTGTTCATCACTTCTTTTTTGATAAACATTATGTGACTTTAATTAAGATTTAAGTTTTAAAGACAGAGTATGTGCTGAACAACAAATTGATCTAGAGCGCTTTGCTCTGTCTGCATCTGAATTTTTAACGGTGAGAGTTGTTCGTTAGTAGTGGTAGTGGTGGTGGTGGTAATGGTAGTGGTAGTAGTAGTAGTAGTAGTAGTAGTAGTATGTCGCTACAATGCCCTGTTGAAAATAATAAAAGGAACGAGAAATTTCTAAAACACATTCAGGGAAATACTAGCACCATTTGGTCCTGAATCTTTTCTTCTCTTTTGTTACCTGAAAGCATAATAGAGTAAGCAGAACTATGATTCTGCCTGTTGTTTCTTACGGGTGTGAAACGTGGTTTCTTTCTTTAAGGAAAGAACATAAGCAGCAGATATTCGAGGATTGGGTGCTGAAGAAAATGTTACAGCCTACGAGGGATGAGACTGGAGAAAACTGCATGATGAAGACATAATGATTTGTGCGTCTCACCAAATATTTTATAGATTGTCGAGAAGCATCGAAGGGCGGGGCATATGGTACGTATGGGAGGGAAGGAAAATGCATGCATGATTTGCTGGGGAAACTTGAAAGGGAAACACGACTTGGAAAAACAAGGTGTAGATGGAAAGATAATATTGAAATGGGTCTTAAATTAACACGATCTGGGGCCATGGGCTGGCTTAATTTTTCTCAGAATACGGACAAGTGGCAGGCTTTTGTGAACACGGTAATGAACCTTCAAACTATGGGCATGTTTTGACTGGCAGAGGATTTATTAGATTCCCCAAAGAGACTGTGCTCCGTGGACATAGCTAATCGTGTTAGTGCGATATGTTTTGGAAGCTAAGCGTCTATGTCAGAACATGATGCCAGTCCGGTGTGCTGGTGCTGATCGCCGTCAGCGACAAAACTTCTGTTGCTGACCTCGAGAATTTACGATTTTGTGGACTTTAATAAAATATACGACGGCAGTTCAGAAGGTAAATTCAAGTGGATTATGATTATGTAGCTAAAGAACCCACATTATCTGTGATTATACGGGGGAAATGGTCGCCAGCCGGTTATCGTGTCCAGAACTGAAACATAAACCTAGCGGCTACAGACTTTAAAGCTGAATACGAGATGGAACCAGCGGCACGATGTGGCTGGTAACGCGCGACACGCTTTCTACCGTGAGACGGATGCCTCAGTTTTGGCGCAATCTTTGTGGAAAATTGGCGGGATAAGGATGCGCGTAAATCTAAACTGTCCTTATTGGGGCTGCAAATATATGGTCCAAATTGTGTGCATTGTAAACGTATTTCCTGACCGATTTTCGTGGGTCGATTGCGTTTGGCATAGGAGTAAATAGCTGACGTATTTTGTGTGTCTACAAGCTTGCGACCGCGTAGCCGTGGCCTGTTGCTAAATAAATTTGTAGTGAAGGGCAAGACTATTGACTTGTAATGGTTAGGACATAGTATTGCAGTAGCTACCGTAGTAAGCCTAATTGTAAATAAACTACGACTGCTTACTTATTAAACTTTCTTATTACACCGAAAGTGATTACTTCTTCACTTCATTTGAGCTAAGTATATTTAGGCGCTTTCGAAAAATTGCGAAAAGCAACTATTTGCTTCATCATGTATGGCCGTCCGTCTGTCTGTCTGTCTGGCCGCATCGAAAAACTCGGCTACAACTGGACGGATTTTCATAAGATTCGATAAGCAATTACTTTTAGAAAATCCATCGAGTAAAAAAGTAAAGTGTAATTAAGATATGACCAGAATGACAGGTACTTTACATAAAGATTGTGTAAATTTACGATACTATCTCCCTGAATGCTTCGTAAAATTAAAATATAAACAACATTGTAGACAAAAGATGTAGAGCAAGTGAAAACACACAGTTCATGTTCAATAAATTTTTTTCCGAAAATCGTGCCCTTTACGAGATAATGTGGAAAAACGTGGTGCAGCCAGACATGCAACAGATTATACTGCACGGCACATCACAGAAAAGATGCGATTTGCTTGCCGAATAGCTAAGGCAAGAATACAGACACACTCATATGTTTTAATACTCATCGCTTTACCACAGCAGCAATGGTTACTCGATCTCGCCTCAGTGATATGCTATACTTACATTGCTTGTCTTGGTTGTCGTTAAATAGCCTACAGTGTATTTTATAGGCACAATTAATGATACGTTCCATTAAAATGCACTGTGCTACTGGGCACAAAAGTACCAGCGTTGCGGAAGAACTTCCTATTTCTGTCTTCGGGGCCTATGGAGGCAGCAGGTTCTACCGAAACGTTGGTATCTGTCTACAAAACTACACGATTTCACCTCCCAGATAGCCGTAATATGGTTCATATTAAACATTGCTGTTTTAATTATCATGTCCCATCGTCGTCAGTATATAAAACAAAACGTGTCTGTTATAATATGTAAAGATTTCTACTCAGCTGAAGCCAAAAAGAGCTGTCCCGATCACCGGACACCTAAGGAGCTAGAAGCAGAGTGTTGCCACACATTGTCAGTGGGAGACGATAGGCAAATTAAGGGAAAGTGGAGAATATGGGCTGGGAAAAAATAAGGGGGCGCCTAGTCTTTTCTCACAGCAGGGAGGTGCTTTTAGTAGGATAAACAGCCACCATAGCCGATATCGGTGGCCGCACGGTCTAAGCTGTGGGCCTGCTGCCGTTGGCTTGCTGGGATTGGTTTCGAATCCCGTCGAGGCACGGTTGTCCGTCTTTGGATCGGAAGAATCTTTCACTTTCTTGTTTAGTTATTACAGGGTCCATATTACGTTTCGTATTACTTCCTTACACATGTTTTTATTCGTGTACCTTTCATTGGCACATGTTTGACCGCGCGATTTTAGAAGGGGAAGACCGCATAACTAAAGCGGTATAAAAATGACTTCTTCGGGCATTTCATCAAAAACAAATTCAGCCCTTCTGTTTCCTTAAAGTGTTTAAGGAGAAACCCAATATCATTTTAAAGTCAAATATCATACTATATTCTTCCACTGATTATGTTACACACTATCAGAACAAACTCTCTACTTAGAACATCTTTCGGTGTCCAGTGATCGAAACTATCCCTTTCTAATTGGCCCATCTGAATAGACATCCAGTATTTCTTACATCTGGCAACAGAAACATGGCCAGTTTCCAAGATATTTTATTTTAAAAATCCCTCAAATCCCCTGCCATTGTTCAGAGTAATAATTTTGTTGTAAAACTCCACCGTTGGAAGCATTTAGACACGTTAGTCGTAATGTTTATTGAGCCCGGTCAACCCACCCCCTTGGGAAACACGCGAACATATATTCTGGTCCCTGTTAGAGCAGTATCACATGGTGACATTAACTATATCGTATTATTATGTTAACAACCTTAATAGACATATTATGCAAGCAAGCAAGAAGCGCTGCGTAGTTGCTTTGTTTACCGCATATTTACTTACGTCTCTTCATACGCATGCCTGTAATTAGTCACACCATTCCAGATTTGAATAATAAGCTCTGCGACCCACCTACGTCATCATCAGTTTCCTTCACCTTTCACATTACACACTTCACTTCCCTTCAGGCTGGTGTAACATCATTGTCATCATAGTTTGAGTCCCCGTCGGTTGACTGTCACGCAGTCAGCAGTTACTGTTACACCCGCAGTAGTGAGCTGAAAATTATCCACTCTCCGTACTCCAACATTATCTAAGCCGTTATGTAATACTCATGGCGCTTCTTGAACTTTTCTCTCATGATGTAACAAAGTGCAATGGTGATTAAAATGGCGATGGTAATTCCCATACCAATGCTTACCCAGATGATTTCTTCATTGATTCCACTATGATTTCGTCCTGCGAACAAATAAACATTTGTCTAAATATATGCAAATAATTTGATGTTTGTTTAATTACGTTGAAATACAAGCGTCACAATTAGTTACTCTGATAATACTCTGCACAATTAGTTACTCTGATAATACTCTGCACAATTAGTTACTCTGATAATACTCTGCACAATTAGTTACTCTGATAATACTCTGCACAATTGTTTTACACTCAACATAAAACTGCACTAATAAAGTTACGTCACCTCAACACATCACACTTATTCAGTGTAGCACAACACAAGTTTATTTTAATTCAGTTGGTCACCTTTATATGTATGCTGCATGTTGTGGCCTGTACTTAGGCCATCCTCATGCGTGGGAATACAAAAACCTTACAAAGGAAGATACAATAAGAATCTAAGGGGCCCCTCTTTTCAGAATTACCCTTCTTATAATGTTAAAACATAAAATTTACAATGTATAAGACCAACATAATTTTAGGAACGTATGTATAAAAACTGTTATTATATATCGTATTTAGGTCCTCGTGTGTTGCAGTAAAAGGTCTTATTAAAATTCTTATATGATTTTGTGTATTGCGTCTGATGCGTAATGTTCTGATGTAGCGTGTTATTGTACAAAATCCTTCTTTGAATTCCTTTTGTCAGTTATGGGCCAAGACATAATATAAGGTGGTGATGGAACTATGTTTACCTGTGGAGAGTTAGGGTGTTGTGTCAGACTTAATAAGTGTGGTTTGTTTAGCAATAAATACAACGGGATGCCTTCTACAAAATTTACGTGCCCTGTATAACGGCTATTATTTTATATCTTCATTATTGGGTCCTGCAGTGAACGGCGTAAGTGTCGCACGCGCATCACAATTTTTCGCGCCGGCCATGTTGTTAGGAAATGTAACCATGCGGCGTTGGAGAGTCCTCCAGTGGCATACCTATTTTCTTAAAAATCGATCAGTTGGTTCGACAACTTAAAGTGGGAGACACTATAATGTTGCAACATATTCTTTCTCCTTTTGGAAAGAAACTAGGGTGAAAGAACGACAATGCGCGATGTCGTGTCATCATTTTGCCTTCCATTGGATTAGAGTACTAATTTATGTACAAGGGAGAGTCAAATAGAAAACTTAAAAGTGCGATAAAAATTCGAAACACAGCTCGATTGTCTTGTATGTTGACAACAACAAATACTCATGGTTTGAAGAGTGGCCGACAGGTGGCAGTACGATGCAGGAATGCAACACGACGGCGCAGAAGTAGTGTAAAGATGGCGGCCCCACTTGCAACATGCACCAAAGAAGAACAGCGTTCTGTCATCCGTTTTTTAAGTAGTGAAGGGGTGAAACCCATCAAAATTCATCGACGAATGAAAGTTCAGTATGGTGATGCATGTCTATCACTGCAGCAAGTGTGCGAGTGGACTAGGGAGTTCATGAACGGCATTAGTTCTGTAACAGACTCTCCTCGACCTGGTCAGGCACACCGAGTAGTGACAACAGAGGTCATTGCAGCAGTTGAAGCCATCGTGAAGTAAATCGCCGCGTAACGTTGAATGAAATAGCCGCACATCTCGATATGAGTCGTGGATCAGCACTCCATATCGTCCATGATGTTCCGCAAATAAAAAATATTTAATATTTAAGGTTTTCATTTGACTCACCCTCGTAGTTCCTAAACGATTTTTCTAAGTAATTTTAAGTTCTCACAGGGATTCTTTGCTAATTTTGATCTTGTTTTGGAGCTTCTGTATTTGTCACAGTGGGCTATGTTGCTGAATTTTCTGGGCGAATTGCTGCCACCAACTTCAGGGTCTGTGTGCATATAAAGAACTAGCACATAGTATAAGTGGGCCGGCTAGCTCACTCGTTATAGTGACTGGCTACGGGCTGGACGGTCCAAGGATGGAATCCCGGCGGGGGCAAGATTTTCCGCACCTGTCCAGACCGGCTCTGGGGCCCACCCAGCCTCCTGTACAGTGGGTTCCGGGTCTTTGCCGGGGGTAAAGAGTGGCCGGGGCGTGGCGCTAATCCCTCACCCCCTTCTAGTGCCTTGGCCAGGAAAGAATAGTTCTATACCTCTCCTCCCTCTATGGATGGTACGGCCTGTACAGAGCCTCAGTGCTTCTACAAGGGCGCGCTTTACCTTTTTACATAGTATAAAGTGAAATGTTGTTTTTCACAACTTCGTGGTCTTTGTCTTCACTGTGGCCAGAAGCAACTGCAGAATATTTTCAACAAACGGAGTATTCTTTGGAATTTTTTTCCTTTTGCCTTATAATGAAAAGTTATGGGGCCCAAGAAAGGCAAGAAGAAATCTCGAGTGAATTTTGGCGCAAATTATAATTTACAGCTATTTTAAAAGCTGAATTCTGGTGTAGGCATGCAGTTCAAAATACAGAGTACGGGATGAGAAGGAAAACGGCGTCTAATGTTAGAAAAACAGAGTCAGATCCTCAGAATGCTTATTCTATTTTGATACAGAGGGCACTAGGCGTTTTGCAAAAGATGGATCAAGGAAAAACATGAAGGCAGAAAAGCAAAGCAACTATAATGAAAATTATGTAGAGCAACGCGTGAAGTGCGAATGTAAGAGGAGTAGAGATAACATCTTCTACAGATATAAAGGCAAAGCATGTATAATGCCTCCTTACAGCAAGTGCTGGTTGGCTTTGGCGACCTTCAGAGGGACGTGACATTAGAAAAAGGCCCACATTTTAAGTTCTCAGTACACCTGCCAAAAAGGTAGAACCTTTCAAGAATACAACTGTTTAGCATGGGGTCAAGGGCAGCTCCCAAGTTGGGTTTCGGCTGTATTATGGAGTTTCCTATAACAATTTAAGCTCTCTACATTTGGAAGCCATAGCATTAGTTTCATTGCACGAATTGTGTTTTATGTAGAAATGTTTTAATAGTTATGTAGACATCTTTATGGGGCTTTAAATACAATTCCCAAATAACGGACATGTGGGTTTAACTGACATCCCTTACGTAAATTTCTCTATTGAATCACCTGTCACCGCTGTCACCTGTAATGGGGAAAAGAATGTTTTTATTTTGTAACACTACAACATATCTCAAACCTTGATATAATTTCCTCATTTGTTTAAATAACATATCTATACTAAAATTAGCACGAGGTGCCCTCCGGTTTTACCAGGAAAATAGGATCCTCCTGTTCAGCTGACATTTTCATAGCGTGTAAATTGCTTGTTTGAAATCATTGTTGCTTGTCAATATTTACCTTTAGAAATTTACTGTACTTGCTATCCGTTAGTAAAGTGATTGGATGGCCGAGTGCAAACCTCGGTAGATCTTTGAGGTAAAGCTGCATGACAAGAACGGTTAGGGACAGAAGAACGCCGTTAGCAATGCGGCAAGCAACATAGCAAAAACATGGTGTAGCTCCTAGGTGAGGCAAAAATGGCTAGTGCATTTTGTAGTTTAGTATCCCTTATTAATAACGTCATTTTGTATCGAGGGTACTTTCCCCAGGGAGTAAAGCGACTGGAGCGTGACGTTGACCGACCAGTCACATCGTCACTGACTGAAGTTAAGAGCGAAAGGAGCTATACCTCCCCTCCCCTGTATACTACAACTTTACCTTTACCTTCTTATGAAGTAATTACCAATTTTATAGTTAACACTCGTCATTTCCTTAGATTTCGTGTTGTCATTAAACACGGATTTAGATGGAAGTTCAGTGCATTGTGCTGTTAATTATAAAGCATTGTATCATCATGAGTGTGCTTTTATTTCTGCGTTCCGTGGTAAAGAGAGACCTTCATGGAACGGCGAGTGTGCAGCGTTATATGCTTTTAATCAGGATAGATTTAGTGCTTCACCATTTGAATGTCACCGAAATGTGGAACGGAATGTACCTATATGTATAGCTGTACCGCTACGAGCGGTTTGTGATAAATGTCACATGCATGTTTCGTGAACGGGTGTGTATGTATGTATATATATATATATATATATAGTGCCTTTTTTTACACGCACGAATTTCAGCTGTAGGTACGGAACAGCCGCTGAAGGATAAATATGTAAATCAATTCGCTTTCTTGACGTTGAAAAGGAAAGAAATATTTAAAGATATAAAAATGATGGATCGAAGGAAGAAAAAGGGGTGCCTGATAAAGCTATGAATGACACGATTCACCTTTGAATCCCAACCTAGATTTTACGCCGGTAAAATGTATTCATATAACATCATATTTTTAACATGGGAAAATAAGATTTTAAGTTTGTCACAAAATCCAATCTTAAGGAAAGCAAAACACATGAACTGCCAACAAATGCTTTAACTTCGTGTTAACATATACCGGTGAAATACAAATCAATACGTATGAAGCTGTAGTGGTATTACACTCTCAAAATGTACCCCTACGTTCCTTTCCTTTCACACAGAATTAATCTAATTTCCATGCTCATATCCTCTCTTTCTATTGCACATATTTCTCTCCACTCCTGCCCCCTAAGTTTAGAGTATGCTCCAATTAAAATGTTCAGGTACACGTGCCATCTGTGCGACATTACTTTGTAAATTTCGAACTGTGTAATCAGAGTCGCGCTGTAGCAGGTGCAGTAAGCAGCATCTGATACTGGCCTTATCGAGCTTAATGACGTGGTTGCAACTCTAGCTTCGTATTACGGAGGAAATGTCAATGTGTTTCTGTGCTTTGATTAAGAAACTCTCTATGAATACACATGGGGAAGTGGATGTGTAACTTCAGGAACTGTGTACCTATGCTTGGTCAACGTCACGTTCTTGCCTCTTTAACCCTGGGGAAAGAACTTCCTCGAATTATTTGGTAGGATGTCCCAGAAACGGTCTGGACTGTGTGGAGGGGAGAAAGAAATATTGACTCCGCTGGGAAACTAAGTCACACTCCTCAGTTGTTTAGCCTGTAACATCATCACTATACCGACTGAAATATTATGAAGGAGGCACACAATTCGAATTCCGACAAACTTACACTTTGTCCTAAAAGAAGACTGTCGTGACTTTAACCAGTTCAGGCATATAGAAGAGAAGTGCTTTGAGACTGTCAAAGTCGGCCTTTTGCTAAGCTTTAACAGAGGCATTCATTGCAACATTTCTCTTTCGTTTGACACTACAGGCGTTTGAAATTTTAAAATCGTCTAAAAATGACCTGAGAATTGTTTGACGTACGGAGAACTGCTTGTTGGCATTCGATTCGTTGCTTTTTAGTGATGTCAGATTGGTGAAACATAGCACACTTCTGACACATGTTATCTTTGCCTTGTAACCTTTCCAAGTCAAGAATGGGACTGCTTGCTTATGAACCCTTGTGATCAGCATCTAAACATCCTTTGTGTCTAGTAGAAATGAATTAAAGATTTTCATTCTGGTTCTTGACGCTTGAATCGTGTAAAGTTCATTTCTGAGAATTACTAACATCTCAGAAAACGACCAAACGGAGGATTTTATTAGAAGAGTTTGTCACGGAGTTAAATAGGAAAAATGTTCTAATCTGTGATGTTACGTATGTATCTACTTTGCAGTATCTACTTCGGTAGATCGGTACCAACGTTTCGGACTAAGTTGTTGACTAGGTATGCATTTTACATAAAGATAGAAAGTTACCCTGAACATAGAAGCAGCAAGTTCATATCTACCTCTGTACCGAACTACACAGCATCAAGTGCCATAAAGCCGGTAATATTCAAAGTAAGGTGTAAATTTTATGACACTCTTGGCACAGGATTGCTTAGGCATGTGTAGAATTTGTAGTTAAATAATGTTCCTAGACCGCCAGATATTGCGAATATCAGAAATGCAATTAAACTTTTGGTTTTGGGCATGAAATGAGGGGAACTGATGGGGAAACTGAGCGCATAGTGGAGAATAATATTGAAGTTGATCTTAAACGACAAGTTCTTTAGAGTGTAGCACGGATTCATTTGGCTCTAGATAACATTTAGTGAAGGGCTATTAGAATGCGGTAATAAAGAAGATTCTGGTTTCCCGAAATGCTACCAATTTCTTGACACACTGCTCAAATACTGTGATCTCAAAAGGACAAATACTCAATGCTCAATACTTTGTCGCTGTTGGCATTATGCGTTTCCATGCGTAGGATCGTCATGTTGGTATGTGGGCTGTTTAAAGCGAGATTCATTAATTTTCCGCAGATTTAAATGAGACCATAAGCAGAAGATATGCAGCTAATTTGATTTTCATTTGTAATGCCTTTTTGAGCAGTTTCAATATTAACATACTTGTTTTATTTCCAGTGTCCGAAATGAGAATGGAACAAAATTTAACACATTGTGTTTAATCACACTGTACCAGTACATCGCCAATTAACACCCCAATTTAGTGGTCAATAAACTATCAATATTTTCAAAATTATTCACTAAATTATCTCAGACAAAATATAAACGCCACGAACACTGGGACCTTCCGGAAAGAGACGTAATGAAATTCTATCCAGACCCGCCTTCCGTAATTATGAAATATTCTTATGTCTTGTAACAAGTTCAGAATATTCTGATCACCATTTTATTTTCCAGCCATTTTAATTTTATTTAGCCTACGGTAGTGGTTTTGTGAGGTATCGGTTATAATATTATAACTGAAAATGGAGAGATGAGTGTCTAATTTATTACTAATTACTGGTAAATTAAACTGGCTAAGTGGTGTTCGGTTGTGTCCTGTTGTCGAAATGATGATGAAAGTTTTGGTTCCATGAACGGAGGAATTTTGTGACCAGATTAACGACGTTTCAGCCATCACATTGTGCGCCGCACTGTATTTCTGAAGTAATCCTACCTCTAGTACTAATGTCAAGAATGAATGAGACTGTACCTCAATTCCCCATATTCCTTCATGGCATACAGTGAGATGGCGTAGTTGTGACTGCAACGTGTCTGTGACACAGCTATATTAACAAATCGAAATAATATTTCGTTATTCCAGTGACTGCTGTAAGCAGACTGTGCTCCATGCCCTCCGCTTCTTGTATCATTTAGGCCTATCTGTATGTGGTGTCATATTTCGGAACGTTAACCGAAGAGACGCCGCGAAGTTCGCCGTGCCTGTGAGGGACGGTGCCTCTGGGACAGGTGTATACCAGAGTTTCCGCTACCGACAATTGTAATTTCATTATTGCTATGTACCAGTGATTCCCAGAATGTTCCCTACGTAGTCCAAGAGCTACACGTAGGATTTCCATGAAACACACGGTAACGTTCTCTAATAGCGAATTTCATTTATATTGAATTGTTGACAAAGTCATATTACGTCATCGACAGAAAGAGGAAGTTGATGTACGAGTGGATGTGAATTGTCACTGCCATCAGTAAACTGTGTTTATGAACCCTCGAACGAGAATCTAAAGGTATTATTAAGGCAGTGTTCGGTAAAACAGGCGAATAACAATAAAACTCACTCAAGGGGGAGACTCAGGCGTAGATGGGAGGTTAATATTAAAATGGATCTTCAGGTAGTGGGATGTGGAGGTATGGACTGGATTGAGCGGACTCAGGATAGTGGCAGATGGCGGGCACTTGTGAATGCGGTAATGAACCTTTGGGTTCCACAAAATGCGGGGAATTTCTTGACTAGCTGAGAACTGGTTAGCTTCTAAGAAGGACTCCTGCTCCATGGACTAAGTAAGTAAGTATTAGTTCTAAATAAAACCCTCGCCTTTGAAATTTTAAATAACTCCCCCTTTTTATTCCCAGAACGCGGCTTGCAATATTCACACAACTACAACCTGTGATGACTTCATTGTTTCTGTGGTGTTCCTTCATATCTTCAGCCACGACATCATTTTTCACCCAACGTTCCATTTCTCCACTGTAACATCTGGCACCTCCACAGTCAGAAAATAAACCGACCGTCAAATAACAATTTCTTTTGCATTTACATAATTTTCTGATAAAAGATTCACTTGCCAAGTGTCTGTCGCCCTTTCCTGACACTAATGTAGAGTAAATTAACGGCGTTCGAAACACCTCTCTAATGGTAGCTACCCCGCGTGGACACAGAAAACAAAAATAGTCAGCTACTTGAAATGGTTGTTGATATCTGATAGACGCCTATCTTTTTAGTGTACCAAAATCATTTACGTTACATCTATAATCAGTGCGTTGTTTGCGGCGGTGGTTGTTCCGATGGAGGTAACAGTGATAATATTGGTGACTGATGATGACGGGTTGGACTGAGGTAATGATGGTGACATGTATTTGTTTGCTTATAGCCTACTGCAAGCTCTCGCTACTTCCGACTACATAGTTTCGAGTAATTCTTTTGCTGGGGAAGACTCTGCCTTTGATGGTTATCGTGACGATTTGGGCGCATGCGCAATGAGAAGTTGTAACAAGGCGATTGTAAACTGGTCATATCCTTTTATCCGTCTGTCTGTCTATCCACATTTAGCAATTCGAGAGTCGCCGAAAAGACTTTAATAAAACTTGCTAGTGGGACATTATTCTAATCGTAAAAATATGTTGCGGTATTACAGCTTTGGTTGATAAAACGAGCATTGCACTTCGAGTCTTAAATGGCTTTCTGTCTATATATCGAAATCTTCTGAAAAACTATTTACTGAAAAAAAGAAAGTATTTCGAAGAAAAAAATGATGGAATACGCTTTTGATATCAAATATCTTTGTGCTGTAAATGTTACAGTTTTCGGTGTAATTAAACAAGTGTGAAAATAAACCAATCACTCTTCCGGCAAGCACAAATCTATATTAAAAGTTTGGAAATTCACTACGTGTACAAGTTTCGGCTTACTTTGAAGCCTTCATCAGGCTATATATAAGAATTTAAAGGTAAAACACACAGCTGCAATTACTGATCTGTCAAGTTCAGATCTGAATATTGTTACACAGTATAATAATAACTTTCAGGTTGTAAATGAATTTTTTCGTAACAAGAGAAACAATATAAGTGTGCTTTGATACCCTCTATAGCTTTTGTCTTAAACATTTTTCATTTGAAGAAGCATTAAACCAGATACTATTATAATTGCACGCTGTTCTTCATGTGAAGGACCCATTATTCTTCTTGATTTCAAACTTTCGCCGTGTTCTGAATACTGTCTGCTTTCTTCTGAGTAATTCCCCGGCGTCTGAATTTTATATGCCGACGTGTCGGAACAGTCTGTCTGTGCCATCTTCACAGGCGGGTAGGTATTCTTCTTACCTACCCGCCTGTGAAGACGGAACAGACAGAGTGCTCCGACACGTTGGCATATAAAATTCAGACGCCGGGGAATTACCCGTTACTCTTGTCAGATTTTAATCACATTTGAAAACTTCTCGACAGATTTTCGATATATCCTCCCATGTCAAATTTCATGAATATCTCTCCATTGGGAGTGGAGTTGTTTTGTGCGGACAGACGGACGGACGGACAAGTATGACGAAGCTAATAGTCGCTTTTCGGAATGTTTATATCCTGCATTGAAACTATTAAGTTGATGACTTAAACTTGTAGCTGTACTTGCAATATGAAGTATTGTAAAACTCGTAGATAGTGGACCTTGTGAGGTAAAAGCTTTTAGACCTGAGACCGTATGATTTGGTCATAGCCGAGCAGGCAGAAATCCTAGGCGTAAAAACCAGTTGCAGTTTAAAAATCTGTAACAATAGGATATTTACAAATATTCATTTAAGATAGAAGCTGGAGAGGAATGTAAGAGCTGGTGCTAGAACTAAGGATTTGATGGTGAGATTTTCCGCGATACTTTTTTTCCACTTAATGAGGATGAAGCCCAAATCCGTCCTTGGTCTTAGCTTTCAATTTTGCAAGCGACGGTGTTTAAACTTGCAACAGCAGAGTTTATGACGCTTTGGTAAGTAGTAGACTTGATACATCCGGTGAGAAAATTCAGGGGAGATGGACTATAAAATGGGGTGAGGCGTGAGATGTGGCCTTAATGATGATGTCTCATGTCATCACATGCGCCCTCCCCCCCCCCACACACACACACACACACACACATACGTTCATATGTACATATATTAGACGTAGAGTTCAAATTCGAAGGGCAATGTCATCCCTGGGCACACCATGAAGGTGTTAAGGAGGAGCAGAAACATTGATCAGGGTGACGATTTGTCAGCTTCACGCCCAGGCTGCATTACTCCTGGCGAAAAAGTCCTCGGTAGCCATTGAGATATGCAGAGCTAAAATTTTGCCTGTTTTTGTATGAGTGTGAAACTTGGTCGTTCACAATGAGGGAAGAACGTAGGCTGAGGGTGTTTTAGAATAGGGTGTTGGGCTTAGGAGGGACGAGGTGACAGTGGAGTGGAGAAAACTACGGAATGAGGAGCTTAATGTTCTGTATTCCTCACCCAATATTGTCCGGGTGATAAAATCGAGAAGAATGAGATGGGCTGGGCATGTGACGTGTATAGTGGAGAGCAGAGGCGTGTACAGGGTTTTGGTGGGGAAACATGAGGGAAAGAGACCACCTGGGAAACCCAGGTGTAAATGGGAGGATAATATTAAGATGGATCTTCATGAAGTAGGATATGGGGGGTATGGATTGGATCTAACTGACTCAGGATAGGGGCAGGTGGCGGACGCTTGTGACTGCGATAATGAACCTTTGGGTCCCATACAATGCGGGGAATTTTTTGACTCGCAGAGAACCGATTAGCTTCTCAAGAAGGACTGTGCTCCATGGAGTAAGTAAGTAAGTAAGGAAGGAAGGAAGGAGGGAAGGAAGGAAGTAGGTAAGCCATTGAGTCAGACAGTTTGTGGACACAAGAGCCGGTCTGGACGCTTTGGAGGAGAGGAAAACTTCATGTGATATTTGAGGTTCTCACAGCAGTGCTACTGGGCCGTGACGGTGCATTCACTGACAGATTGTGACCGACGTCTGGAAGAATCGTAATGCCTCCATCTTCAAGGGCAAACATTCTAAGAATAGTGAAATAGGTTGTGACCCTTCTGGCAATCCACGTACCGCTTCTCGGTTCTCCACCCCATAACTTTCACCGTTCTAACTTGCCATCCCGGAAGACGCCCGACCGACTGAGTGTTAGATGTCTATCGACACTCTAGGTGTTATATAGCGTAAAATGAGATGGCGATATATGTTCAGTTGAGAGGGACACAGACTGAGTTCATCGTGGCTGCTATTGCAGTAGTGGAGGCACGAGGTGGCGCAGTTGGTTGAGACATTGGACAGGAAGCCGAAAGGTCGCGGGTTTGATTCCCGATGGTTTCATCGGAATTTTTCATTGACGTAATCTTTCTGGCCGCACTGGAGTCGATTCAGCCTCTAATAGAAATGAGCACCAGGGATATTTCTTGGGGTAAAGGCGGCTGGTGCCTAGGGCTTGCAACCTTGTCTTGAAATCTGGGAGCCTCAAACTCCTGGAAATCTCGAGACCTCTCTAGGCTTGTACAGGGATTGCTGTACTTTTACCTTTTACTATTTCAGTAGTTGCATGGGAATTCCGAGGAAAATCACTTATCAAACACAGGCCGACCTTAACAGAAAATGAATACAGTTATATATTGCATAGGTAACGGAACTGTCTATTGAATTAAAGGAAGGAAAATTAAGGTTTCGAAATTGGAATTGAAAGTAGAGAAGCCTGTGTCAAGGTGGGCAGTTAACTGTGTCTGTGCTGAAAGAATTTGTTGATCATAAAATTCCCCGTAAATAAATAACTGAACCCCTAATGTGGAAGTAGAAACTTCTAAAACTGTGTATATCTGTTGTCCTCTCGTCACACCCAGAGGGCTCTGTTAGACGTCACTGCACTCTCATGACTCTGCAAGTAAGAATCAAACCAAGAATTCATAAGTTTCTGTGCATTCCTAGCCTCAGCCCTGAAGGAAGTTTGTGGCTAGCTCTTTGCTCTTACCTCACCGTCAGCAGTTGAAACAGAGGCAGGATGCCTAAGGCGTGGGACGATCAGAACAGTCGCTCTTCTCTCGGGAACCGAAAACTGAGCTGTCCAAACCATAAGCAGTGAGGGATCTATCGACCCGTAAGTTGCACCAAGGGTTCGTAATCACTTGCTTTGTCGATTATTTATGAAGTGGGTGTTAAAATTCAACGTAATTTTTTTCTCGCTCTCTCTCTCTCTGATTTCAATTTTTTTTTTTTCCTTTCCTGCCTGGAGCTCTTCAGCCAATCTACATTTGTATTCTGTTCCCGACATATTTCCCCTCACGCGAATGAAATTATACGGAATTTCGGTAGCAATTTAATAACTTTTATGAATGTGTGTTGCTTCATTTCGTGCACCTTTCCTTCTCCATAGTGCACTAAACCTATTTATATCTGAACCAGAAAGAAATTTTTTGTCAGAAAATTTCTGATGTATCGGTAGCAGAAATTGAGAAAACTTTGAAATTTCCTGCAGTTAACATTAATATTTTAATTGTGATATGGAAGGATAACAAGCGCATCACCCCGACAGATTCTATTATTGATTATCGCCTCCCTCTCTGGTACCAAACTGCGCCTATACCTGTTCATTAGCTTAGAAGACTGACTAAGTCATCTGCATGCTGACTTCTCTCATTTAGGACATAATTTCTCGTGCAAAACGGAATGAGACCGGCAGTTACGAAAGCAGAATCTGTGAATATTACGTGAATGTGTTTGGTGTGAACTGCACCTTTCTGAATGTACGTTCCTAAATGGAAAATTTATAAGGAACCTAAAGTGTATATAATGAATTTCTGTAGTATCTCATGTAATTATATTTACATGTGCAGCTTAAGCACTAATTCATTTAAGTTCATTTCAATTAATTCTTTATTATTAATTTGCTCATATAACAACCATAAAATCATTTATAGGGACAGCACAGGAACATAAGAGAAGTACATATAATCTCTAACCACATATATTGAACACGAAAATTAATTAAACTATAAGAAATAACAATAAGAAACAACAAATTCCAAGTAGCTACAATTGATATAATTAGTTTAAAAAAGTCCTAAGTAGAACGGACCTTCCATAGAATATACCACTATAACTGCTGATGGCACTGCCTGGCCGAAGGGCGTCTAGCTGAAGGAAAGTTGCGATGTTTAGAACCAGCATACATTAAACAAAGTAAAATGTCTTAAATTTCGAGTCGGCACAAAAAGGCTCACTTTTTCCAAAAGGGAGGGTTAAGATTTTGATCCATTTTTGACATCAATAGTGACAGTAATGATAATACAGTGGTTGAATTTTTATATCCCGAAAGAGTGGGTAGAAGTTCGGTAAATATTTTTAACTTCATAAATACACATCAAATATGACAAGAATTTCATTAATCACAACAATGCTGAACAAATCAAATGGAAGAAAAAGATTTTATATTTAACTTCTCTGAATTTACAGCAGTTATAATAAAAATACAAGTAATTTCGTTGGAGGATAAGATAAAAGCATCGAATTAAAATAACTTGGTGTTCGGTGCCAGTTGAAATAAGGAAGGTAAATGTGGGTGGGTCATGTAATAAAAATTGAACTTTTTACATAAGGAAATTGTATACTGAAACACGGTAGCAATAACGGTAAACAAGACATGTACTTAGAACACAAAAGTTACATATTCATTGCAAATATCATAGCTGTCTGAAAAAAATCTACCATGTTGTATAATCCATACTTGGAAAATCAAAATACCTGTACATTACAAAACGATTTACACCAAGCAGAAATTAAGTATGGGTCAATATATAACCTATTATTGCACTACACACACACACACACACACACACACACCGTCCCCAGTAACTTTTCTGGGGTAAATCCTTTAGTTGTTGAGAAAGGTACTGGTTACCATACAATCAGTGTCATTTTTGTTCCATAAAGGTTAAAAAACGAGTAGTCCCTCAAGTAAAAAGTCGGAATCCCAGTACTAAATTGCTTGCGTAGTTAGAAAGGAAAATGTGTATACAATGATGGAAATTTATTAAAGAAAATTAAGAGACTGTGGCAAATTGGTAAAATTTTGATATTGCCAGTGATGATATGAAAACTTGACGGGAGAAATGAAGACAATACGGCAGTTGGGTAGTTCGGGATAACACCAGTGAGAGTATGGAAGGTAAAATTACGATTTGTCGTATGGATACTTTTGGGATAGTATTGGTTTCAGTATGGGTACCTAAAGTTGTGGATAACGTGGGATAGTGTTGGTGTTGATATGAAACTTAACCATTGGGTATGACATGTGGAAGCATTTGAGATATTATTGGTGCTGACAGAAAAACCTAAAGGTATGATGTCGTGTGGATACATTTGGGATATTATTGGTGTTAGTATGAAAATTTACCAAACTTAAACATTCAAACAATAACATGGCACTTGGTAAAAGTTGGGATATTGTCAGTAATGATGGAAAAACTTAAGTACGGAAATAATAATATATCTTTGGGATAGTACTGGTGTATCTGCAAGAAGAATTGTAGCTCTTAGCCTCAAAAGTAGTTTGAAAATACTTTATGTAAATAAGTATATAAAATTATAAATAGAGACAGCTGTCATATGTCATGTATAGAAAGAAAACTGGATTAGAATTTGAAGGTTGGTAATAAAATATAAGCCAAGTATTTGAAGGAAGTAAATGAGAATGAATACAAGAAAAATCAGTCAAATTTGCTGGTCTTCCTGCAAAGTTTGTAATTGACGAAACGGTGCTTGGATTCACCGGTTTTGCCTAACATTCAAAAGCAGCAATTTAACTACCTCCGAATATAGTCTTCATCCTTAAATGAAGGTTTTAAAAATGAACTTGCTATTGTCATTCGCTACTTGTCTAAGATTTCTTCCACCGATTCCTGCGACTTTTTGTTGCGCGTCTGTAATTAATTAAATAATAGGAACAATACGGAACGACAATAACAACAGCAGTGTTTACTGCTACTGCAGTTACTGCTATTACCACCACCACCACCACCACCACTACTACTACTACTACTACTACTACTACTACTACTACTACTACAATAATAGTTTAGAAGTCTAGACGCAGTTCAACAATTGCCTACACCGCCACGCTAAAGGCGGTTTAGACCCACGAAAATTATATCGCAATCTTACGTTCTCCTACACTCTTGACATAATTACCTGAACAGTTCATTGTCATTCCTGTAAGAATATCACATGAGTGTTTCTTGCCAGTTGCAAAAGCTTGCCCGAATATTTATGTATAATTTAAATTACCGTTTTTACCCCCTAGGGATTGTCATTTTTTGCCTCGGTGCGTTTTGAATGCTGTATTTTTTTGTGGAATGTCTGCAACGGGCACGTGTGGATGAAAATATGTTGAGTTTTCAGTCCTCTGGGGATAGCGTTTTGCTACAGCTTTCTTTTTGTCACAGCAATTATAACAAATCTGTAGATTTGTATAACAAGCTGAGGTCGGTTAATAATGATTAGGTTTTGGATTAGTTTTTCGAAGACAGATACAAGCACACCTATGAATATAAAAAAATCTGTATTTTTCTCTCATCTATACCTATTTCTGCCAAGTGGCATTTTGCCTTCCATTTTCCGAACCCCGTTCTCCTCCCACAGTCTGTTTGCCTCATCTCCTGTGATTGAACTTGTTCCACTTACCAACATAAATATTTGTTCAATCTAACTTCCAATTCATTTTTATTCTAAGAGTTACGTACATGACATATGTTATTGGAGAAACGCAGCTGATCCCTGTGGTTCTCTGTATTTACCATCAGAACAGGTAGAGTCTCTTCATAAAGAGATGTTGTTGATTCAAAAATATTTGGAGTTCGCTTGAAACACAAGACGTATCTCTTTTTTTTTTAGCTCTACATAACAAATATGAGAGGATTGAAAGCATTTTTTGTTGAATGATTAAAAAATACGACAGGCTGTAGCAATGAATTCGAATATGCGAGAGAAAGCAACCATGGTCTAACTTGAGGTAACATTTCAGTATTACACGGATGAAGGGGAAGGCAGTTGTACACACCTCTTGCACTGCGAAAGAAAGAAGTGGCGTAGCATATTTCAGACTGGCAGTTTGGTTACTAACAGTGTTGGGGGGAGGAGATACATAGAGGGGTAGATGCTTCCTATGCATGGAGGAGTATGGCCAGAAAGGAAAATGTGGAGAGAGGAGATCCTGAACAACATATGACCACACATCACAGAGGAAATATCACAAGGGACGCTACTGTCAATAATGTCACTGAACAAGGAAATTGAGTTACCCACGCAAACAAGATTACATGCAAATGAGGACACCAGGTGAAGAAAGCAGAATTTAATTTGGAGGCAGAACGAGAACTAGATTGTTCATAGGATCTATAGTCTGTACATAAATGGGAGGAGACTAGAATCTTTGAAGAACTTTTGAATGCATAATAAATATCATAGATAAACTGTAGTCATTAGCAATATAGTGGATGTGCACTGTTAAAAAGTTGGTGTTTCTATTCACATCGAGAGAAATATATTTAAAACTGAACTATTAAACACTGAGAAACTGAGAACTACTATGTGTAGTGTGTCAGGATTGTTAGATTCTGGACCCATGTTTGAACCTGGAACCTTACGTGTATGAAGCACCAGTGCTGACGTTTCAGCAAAGAAGCTGGTTGGAAGTAAAACGGGATCATGTGGCTGATGAGGTTTTGTGTAAATACCCTTAAGAATACAGCGCAATTCGTGTCCTTGCAATACACAATCTGTCCTTTACTACAGGGCAAAGGGCGTGGAGACGTGCTATGAGGAAATTCTGGTGGCTAACTAGAGGGAGTTGATGTGTCCCTCATGACATGACGTGTTTCAATGGGCCTACTTGCGTAACGAATATGTGGCTGCGAATATTTGCCACCAGCATAGCAGAAGGTGAAATCTGAACTGCAGTGTAGTCGCATTGTACACTTGTACACTACATGTACTGATGTGTAAGGAAGAGTTGTGCATTATTCGGTACTTCAACATAAATTGACAATAATTTGTTTTTAGAGGAACTCGGTTTCCCTTCAATACTCAAAATTCCCATTTTTAGGGGAACTTTGTGACAGAAACGCAACCGACCCACCTCAATTTTTGTTTGGAGTTTGTTCATACGAATATACGTAGAAGTGTGTAAATGTTGAATTAGAGACTAAAACCTTGAATGATGAATTGTAGAGGATATGGGAAGAGCTTTTGTGGCATATTGACGCTACTACATGTGTGCTTCGAAAAGATATTGAAAACGCCGAATAGCCTATGCTACAGAACACGGGCCGAGATGGGGATACACAACTTTTGACGTTTTGCTGACCGAGCACCTCAGTATATTTATCTCAGTAATTAAACAACTTGATCATCACACCTATAGATGTGATGATACCAGAGACCGTGTAATGCAATTTTGACCTCCTGATGATTAGCAGATGTGCTCGAAACATGTAGAGGCATGAAATAAACTTATTGTAAAACAAAACATTTTGTGCATCAAGTTGGTTAATTACTGAGATAAATAAAAATGGGAATACACGTTATTGCAAATACGAAAATACGTACCAAACATCTGACCACTATATTTGGTGATTTCTTGAAGCCGGCAGAAGGTTATCATACATTTCTATAATATGCATTAAACATACAATAACAGATGCGTGGTGTGTTTAGAGGAAAATTCAGTGATTCACTTTAGGAACACCCTGTACCTATTCCTAAACAATTAGGGTGACAAGTTTTAAGAAGACTCCTTGTGACATTACGGAACAACTGGAGTAATTCACTGTAAGAAGATCGCTCTTTACATGGCGGAACAACAGGTATTACTTGCTTTTGGAAGATTTCTATCAATATTCTGGAAAAAGTAGAGAGACTTGTTTTAGGAAGATATGTGTTCATATTCTGGAACAACTGGAATGACTCAATTTAGGAAGATTCCTCTTCTTAGGCCGGAACAACTGGGATGACTTGCTGTGGGAAGATCCCTGTTCATACTCCGGAACAAATGGGGTGACTTGCTTTAGGAAGATTCCTGTTCATATGCTGAAGCAACCGGAATGTCTCGCTTGAGAAAGGTCCCTATCTGTATTCCGGAACAACTGGAATGACTCGCTTTAGGAGGCTCGCTGTTCATATGCAGGAACAACGGAAATGACCCCCTGGAGGTAGAGCCCTATTCACATTCTGGACTTCTGGACCAACTGCCCCAAGTGATGTTCGTCATTATTATCTTGCAGCCGAAATGCGGGAAACATTGGATCATTTTGTTGAAAATAAGAAGAATGATTTATGTCTTGTTTGTTATGTATAATTGTTCTCAAATTTGGATGTAATAGTGTTGGTAATTAACTTCTTAAGTGAATGTATTTCCACCTAAGGGTAAAAGGAGAATTTCAGAAATTTATCTATTTCCAAATATCCAACCAGTTGTAGTTGCTGCGCTTTGGAAATAAACAGTGCATATGAACTAAATATGCTGTTGTGTCTCAGTATCTTATCATGCAGGCGTTCATGTTATGCACATCAGCAATAAAAAATCCAAGCTTATGCCTCTTAGAATGAGTTGCGTAGGAACTAAACAACCAGCTAACTATCTAAACCTCATAATCTGTCTTAGAATTTATATTCACACGAATGTCAAAATTTTCCTGCTTTTTATTGAATCTGAAGTTTACCGCGTTGACGAATGTTCGCCACCTGACACTCGGTTGAATCTCGTCTGCATTCTGACACACGTTTTATTTTAAGTCTTTCCGTTGTTGCCTGCCTCTGTATCTTCCAAGTAGATTTATCTTTACTATCAACAGTGTTATGTGTATGTATCATTCTCTTCATGCATGCTACACGTTCAAGCATCGTCATCTCAAATATCCAGCGAGAAGCGCAAATTGTGAAGCTCCGTCTTATATAAATCTGCGTGAAACATATTCCAGACAATTCGTCAGCCTTTGTTCTAACTTCTGAAGCTAATATCTTAGCACAAGTTTTTGACACAATCTCAAGTACATATTTTTTCAGTTTAGAGATTTTTAAAATAAAATCCGTACATTTTATTTATATGCTTTTCTCCATACGCTTTTATATATCTAAGGAGCACATACAACGCTTTAGAAAAGAACGGTAAGTATTCAATTGCAAAAATGGAATTAATAGTGACGAAGGATAGGCCTATCCGTCTCTTCATGCTTGCAATTTGAATTTGTTCTTCTGTGTGTTGGCTAACTTATTTGCTTTCCAGATTTTAAAAGTAAACGCTTTTGGTAGCAGAATAATAGTCTGTTCACACTGAATGCACATGCACCAATGAAAGCGCTGATTTTAATTTATTGCTGAAGAGTATCAACATAGTCCTGCAGCTCGGCACTCTTCGTTACTTTTCGTTTTGCTTCCAGTATTTTATCTCCGTGATAGTAAGTTAGTATTATAGGGTGGACTATTTAACTCGAATGGTGGGTTTGATGTTTGTGTGACCTTGCATCATTGATACAATAATATAAACAGCCAACTAGATTGAAGTTATTAATAAAATTATTATTGTTGCATCTAGTTGCCTGTTTATATTATCGAATGGTGGGGTTAACCTTCAGTACCTGAGAGTCCTTCAAATGTTGCAGAAATTCCGTGCCTGTGATGAAACACAAAGATTCATCATTGTGCTTCAGAAGCATGATATTTAAACTTAGTTTTAGCCAGTTTAATTTGATACACACTTTCTCTTCTTGTTCATTATGATTTAACTGTAACATTACCCTTCCACCTATATCTACTCCTTCCAAGCAATTTTCCATTCAAATTTTGCAGCACTGCTCACTTCCTTATGCGTACTGCACAGTCCGTCCTGCTCAGGCTGCCTACTAGATCAAATATTTTAAATTTATTAGATAAATTAATAATACGCTCTTCAGTTCAGTAGCTGTGTCCATCCTAGCTGTTCTATGTGAGTGATAGAGAGGTGCAATGTACGGCGGACTGTGTTTACGTCTGTCTGGTTCTGCACATCCTGAACAATTGCGCTGAGGTCGCTGTCACCACCAGCTGACTGATTTTCTTCCTGCTGGTCGAAGCTTCTCTCTCTGAGAAGTGGACAGCAATTTGAAAAAGGTTCCATAGGTATTTTGTACGGTACATCCCAACTGTGCCATCTGGCTGACATTTCTTTATTGTCTGTGTGCTTGAGAACATAAGTTTATGTATGTGTTAGTGTACAGTACACTGGCGTGTGGCTCTTAGAGAGGCAGCAGTCTCAGAGGATTTGTTTGTCTGTAAACAATAAAGTTAAAAAAGTTCCTTCATCCGGAATACACACAAACACACACACATACATACATACATACATACATACACACATACATACATACGTACGTACTTATGTACATACGTATATACGTACGTACGTGCGTACATACATACATACATACATACACACGAATGTGTACACATACACACATACATACATGCACATATACGTATATACGAGTACATACATAAAATATGCATACATACTCGTACGTACACGTATACGTACGTACGTAAATACACACACACATATATATATACATACATAAGTTTATACATACACACACACATACATATATGTAAGCATATTAACTTACTTACTTAATTACTTACTTACTTACTTACTTACCTCACTGAACAGAGTCCTTCTTGAGAAGCTAATCTGTTCTCAGCTAGTCAAGAAATTCCCCGCATTTAGTGGAATCCGAAGGTTCATTAACGAGTTTACAAGAGTCCGCCACATGTCCCTCTCCTGAACTTGATCAATCCAGTGCACGACCCCTTTCAACTTCCTGAAGATCCATATTATCCTACCATCTACGTCTGCGTCTTCCAAATGGTCTCTTTCCCTCAGATCTCCTTACCAAAACTCTGTATGCACTTCCTTTCTCTCACATACGTGCTGCATGCTGTACCTATATAATCCTTCCCGATTGGATCATCCGAACAATATTGGGTGAGACGTACAGTTCATTATGATCCTAATTATATAGTTTTTCCACTCCCCCGTTACCTCTTCCCTCTTAGGTCCAAATATTCTCCTCAGCACCCTAATCACAAACACCCTCATCGTACGTTCTTCCTCCAATGTGACTGACCTAGTTTCACACCCATACAACACAACAGGCAAAATTATATTTCTGTATATCTGGATCTTTATATTTTTGGTTAGCAAACTGGACGACAAAAGATTCTGCACCTAATGATAGCAAGATGTGCTAATAACAATGTGAATATTGGAAAATGAACACAAGATTTTGTGTGTGTCAGCAGCAGCCGCAACTTTGAACAGTAAATACTTAAAACGATGTCAAGCAGCGCCAGGTAACAGAACTGACAGCGCAATGACAGGCATGTCAAAACGTAAGCGCGCTCCATATCTCATCTCACAAGATGTATTAAAACGCGTCGTGCAGGTCCAACAAACACTTTCTTATTCACAATATGAATATTCCTGCGTGACGTCGAAAGACGTGAGGAGTTCACCACGGAAGAGAGAAGTGGGAAAAAAAGGCTCCTCGCAACAGATGTCTGTGTTAGGCAAATGATAGCTCAGTTTACACAGCGTACAGTACGCATAACGTAATACTGTGGCCCGTTTGCGCAACTATTCTCGCAATGGAAATATAACAATTAATTCTCTGTGTTTTTTGTTATTTGAATAAAGGTTGACCAGTCTGATGACATTTGCTTTATTATCTACTGCTCAACATTTTTCAGACGTTAATACGTCCATCTTCAGGAGCTAGCGAGTACTTGTTGTGTTGTGTAGGCTGACTTGAGGCGTGCTGATGTTATGTAGCGGGATTGTCTGTTGGTGATGTGGTATCCGAGTGT